>ERZ1049444.1582-NODE-1582-length-16801-cov-7.027768_pt1 | contig 16801 bp, 15 predicted proteins | sample MGYA00383101_ERZ1049444 | MGnify/ENA primary metagenome ERZ1049444 (study PRJEB29581, sample SAMEA5548371) | metagenome | biome: marine; feature: coastal; material: water | depth 50 m | study: Short-term variability in the microbial, nano- and picoplankton...
CTTAAAAAGGTGGTTTAAAAGGCCCTCTGGCGAAGGACCTCAACCCGGGTTTTTATTTTTCAGGAATTAAGCCTTTGGGCGAAAAGCGTAGCACCAGCAATAAAATAAGACCCATGGTAAAAAGCCGCATATGCGCCACGCTGCTGATCAAATGCTGTTTTAGGGGGCTTCCATCTTCCATTCCTGAGGTGATTGCTTGCATTAAGAAACCACCGATTGGTTCCACCTGCACCCAAAAAAACCAGATCACAAAACCGCCCAGCACCGCGCCAAAATTATTTCCAGAGCCGCCGACAATCACCATAACCCAGATCAAGAATGTATAACGCAAAGGTTGATAGCCCGCTGGGGTCAGCTGACCGTCCAGCGTGGTCATCATAGCGCCCGCAATGCCGCAGATCGCCGAGCCCAACACAAAGATCTGCAGATGCCGTTTGGTAACGTCTTTTCCCATCGCTTCCGCAGAGGTTTCATTGTCGCGAATGGCGCGCATCATACGCCCCCATGGGCTGCGTAGCGCGTTTTGGGCCATCCAAAGCAAAAGCAACAGAACGACAGTAAACAAGCCAGCGTAGCAGAGCTTTACATAAATAGACGAGGCGGTCACAACATTCATTCCAAGGTCAGTTGCGGTTGCCACGAAGTCTGGGTTGTTTTGCAGATCCACCTCGAAGGGAACTGGCCGAGGAAGGCCGATTACATTTTTGACGCCTCGGGCCAACCAATCCTCATTTTTCATGATCGCTAAAATGATTTCCGCAATGCCTAAAGTGGCGATGGCCAGATAATCAGAGCGCAAGCCCAAGGCGGTTTTTCCAATAATCCACGCCACACCTGCTGCCAGCAGCCCGCCAGCGGGCCAAGCCAGCAGGATCGGCAATCCCAATCCGCCTAGATATCCCGTTGAGGCTGGATTGACCGCTTCGATCGCTGATACTCCGCCATCGAAAACAAACCTGAATGCGAAAAACCCCACAATCAGCCCGGCAATGATTCCCAATATTTTGGCTTTGCCCGATGGCAGGCGGGCAATGGCTAAGCTGGTTAGCCAAAGGCTGGCAACACCAATCACCAAGCCCAGCATGGTGCGCAGCCCTCCTGCGCTCCACGCCTCTGTAACGGGTGGCATTGAAATCAGCACAGTGGCCAGACCGCCCAGAGCCACAAACCCCATCACGCCCACGTTAAAAAGGCCCGCAAAGCCCCATTGCAAATTCACACCTAAGGACATGATGGCGCTGATTAGCCCCATATTGAGGATCAATAAAGCGCTATTCCAGCTTTGCAAAAAACCGGTCAACAGGATGAGCAATGCCATCGCTGCAAACAGAAAAATGTTTCTATACTGCGCCATCAATAGGCCTTTCCTTTAAACAAACCGGTCGGACGAAATAGCAGCACAATGATCAAAATAGAAAAGCTGACTGCAAATTTATAATCAGTGCTTAGCAATTGCACCAAGCTCGAGGGGGCCCAATCGCTTGGCACGAGATAGGTCACCACTTTTTTCCACGCATAGGTTATGGTAACTTCCGAAAAGGCGATCACAAACCCGCCGGCAATCGCGCCAACCGGATTGCCCAGCCCGCCGACGATGGCCGAGGAAAAGATCGGCAAGAGCAATAGCAAATAGGTAAAGGGCTTGAACACTTTATCCAGCCCATAAAGCGTGCCTGCAATTGTCGCCAGCGCCGCGACGATCATCCAGGTCACCATCACCACGCGCTCTGGATTGATCCCAGAGAGCAAAGCCAGATCTTCATTATCCGCATAGGCGCGCATTGACTTGCCGGTTCGTGTGCGCTCAAGGAACCAAAACAGCAAGGCAACAACAATCACGGCGGCAATCACGGTCAAGCCTTGCGTCGTTTTAATTGCCAACCCCTCTTTCAACCCGGTCATGGCCTTAAACTCGCGCGCGGACATGATGAAGCGCTGACCATCGCTAAAAGTGCGATCATCGGGGCCGATGATGAAGCGCACGACGCCATTCATAATAAACATCACCCCCATCGAAACGATTAAAAAGATCACGGGTTTGGCTTTTTGAACGCGATAAAAGCGATAGACGGTACGATCGGTGAACAAGATCAACGCAATACAGCCAAGAATACTGAAGGGCAGGGCCAAAAGGGCCGTTGGCAAAACCCCAAAAGAAATTCCCATCGATTGAAGCCACCACGTGCCCAGAATACTCAGCGTTGCTCCAAAGGCCATCGTATCGCCATGCGCAAAATTAGAAAACCGCAACACCCCATAGATGAGCGTGATACCCAAAGCCCCCAGCGCCAATTGGCTGCCATAGGCAAGGCCGGGTATAATTACATAATTGGCCAGCGCAACCAGCGCATTAAGCAGATCCATCACGGGCATTCCCCTCTATCAATTCTGCGCGCGCGCAGACGCGTCTGAGGTGAAAGACCGCCACCGCGTAATCGAGTGCATTCAAAAACTTTACGCAAAGCTCTACCCCCCTAAGAACGATTTGCGGACTTCTGGATTGTTCAACAATTCTGCGCCGCTGCCGGTAAAGGCGTTGCGCCCTTGCACCAAGACATAGCCTTTATCGGCAATGCTCAGCGCCTGCCGCGCATTTTGTTCAACCATAAGGATCGGTATGCCGGTGCGGGCCACCTCGATGATCCTGTCAAAGAGTTCATCCATAACGATCGGGCTGACACCGGCGGTTGGTTCGTCCAGCATGAGTAATTTAGGCTTGGTCATCAACGCGCGCCCAACCGCCACTTGCTGGCGTTGCCCGCCTGATAACTCGCCGGCGGCTTGCCGACGTTTATCGCGCAGAATAGGAAATAAATCATAGACCTGCTCAAGCGTCTCGCGAAAATCATCCCGTCGAATAAACGCACCCATTTCTAGGTTCTCTTGTACTGTCATGCTGGTGAATATGTTGTTTGTTTGGGGCACGAATCCCATGCCTTTGGCAACACGATCTTGCGGTGAGAGATGTGAGATATCATCACTGTCAAGGCGCACTTGGCCTTCGCGCAGGCGAAGCATGCCGAAAACAGCTTTCATCGCGGTTGATTTTCCCGCGCCATTTGGGCCCACAATCACCGCGATTTCTCCGCGCTCGACCGCAATGGTACAGCTGTGCAGAATATCTGGCCCCTGCCCATAGCCGCCGGTCATCGTTTCTCCGATTAAAAATGGCTCATTCATGTCCAATTAACTCGCTTGCATCCAAGTAACCTGCAGATTTAGGCTGCTCATATTCATTTTCTGACGCCCTTATTCATGCGGTGGTTTTGTTTTTCAGGCCGGTGCCCAAATAGGCTTCGATAACCTGTTCATTGGCCTTTATTTCGGCCAGTGTTCCTTCTGCCAGTACGCGCCCTTCGGCCATACAGATCACTGGGTCACAAAGCCGCTCGATAAAATTCATGTCATGTTCGATGACAACGAATGTATAATTGCGCTCTTTATTCAGCCGCAAGATTGCATCGGCTATTGTGTTTAAAAGCGTGCGGTTCACCCCGGCCCCGACTTCATCCAGAAACACAATTTTTGCATCGACCATCATTGTACGGCCCAGCTCTAAGAGCTTTTTTTGACCGCCAGAGACTTGCCCAGCTTTATGATCGCGCAGGTGATCGATGGTTAAAAATTCAAGGACTTCATCGGCTTTTGCCGCCAGCGCCCGTTCTTCATTGGCGATGCGTTTGCGGCCAAACCAAGTGTTCCAAAGGGTTTCCCCTGATTGATTTGCCGGAACCATCATCAAGTTTTCACGGCAGCTCATAGATGAAAATTCATGGGCGATCTGAAACGTGCGCAGCAGGCCTTTACTGAACAGCTGATGCGGTGCCAATCCGGTGATATCTTCGTCATTCATCAAGACGCTGCCCGATGTTGGTGCGAGCACGCCGGCGATTACGTTAAATAAAGTGGTTTTTCCAGCGCCATTCGGGCCAATCAACCCTGTTATAGACCCTGATGCAATTTCAAGCGAGGCTCCGTCAACCGCGTGAAACCCACCAAAATGTTTGTGAAGATTTTGAACTTTAATCAAAACAACTGCCCTTATTCATCCACTGCGCAGGGTTGAAATGCAAAACAGCCCGGTCTCCCGGGCTGTTTTTTGTTCTCACTTAAAGAGATTAACGGAACGCGACCGTTGCCACCGCACCGTCTTTGATCTCGATCTCGCGATAGTTGCCGGCTGATTCGCCCGGTCCGATCAATTCAACGGCCGTTGCTCCCACGTAATCGATTTCTTTTCCGGCTTTGATCATATCAAGCGCCTTGCCCAATTCGCCCGGCATGATTTGTTCGCCTGGCGCATTGGCAACCGCCATTAGGTGATCTTTCACTGCGGCTGAGTCGGTTGAGCCAGCGGCTTGCATGGCGAGCATGATCAACGCGGCAGCATCATAGCTTTCGGGCGCAAATGCATCAGAACCGCCAAACGCTTCCGCAGGATTGTTCAAAGAGGCGCCAAGCGCCATCGCAACGAACATGTCAGCGCCTTTGCTGTCGGTGCCTGGATATTGACCGAATGAGCCGGTCAAATCTGGGCCGATTTTGTCAACGATATCTTGACCCACCATACCATCTGGCAGCACGAATGTGTCAAACGCGCCTGTGTCAAGCGATCCTTGGATGATTTGCGTGCCAGCACCGTTTGCATAGCCCGCAACAACCAGAATTTCTCCACCGGCTGAGGCCAGCGCGCCGACTTCGGCAGAATAATCGGCTTTGTCTTCATCATGCGCAGCAGATACGGTTACGGTGCCACCAGCGGCTTCAAACGCGGCTTGGAAGCTGTCGGCCAATCCTTTGCCATAATCGTTATTGGTGTATGTCAGAGCAACGGATTTGAAACCGCGATCCATGATATTTTGTGTCATCACAACGCCTTGACGCGCATCTGATGGGGCTGTGCGGAAAAACAACCCATCATCTTCAGCCGTTGAAAGCGCAGGGGATGTAGCTGAAGGTGATACCATCACAATACCATTCGGGCGCGCTACATTCTGCAGGATCGCGCCTGTGACGCCTGAACAATCCGCGCCCATGATCGCATCTACTTTATCCGATGTGATTAAACGCTCTGCCGCCGCGGTTGCCGCCGCTGCGTCAATGCAGGTCGAATCGCCGCGAACCGGTGTCACGGTTGCGCCATCGAGCAATTTGCCTGACGCGGTGACTTCTTTCATCGCCAGCTCAGCGCCCAAGCCCATTGAGGGGGTGATTGTTTCGAGCGGTCCGGTAAAGCCCAAAATCACGCCGATTTTAATCTCGTCGCTATGGCTGCCAGCGATTGCGGTGCCTGCTGTTAAAGCTGCCGCAGCCGTCGCCATTAAAAAGTTTCTCATGTTACTTCTCCCATGTAAGGATCACAAATCCAGTCAGAACTTTATGACGCTGTGTCGAAAAAGAAAAGTAGGAATGCATAAATTATCAGCATAAGTGCAGGCTAAAATGTCTTTCTGCGGTACAATTCCACCGAGAATTGCAACCAAATCAACCCGGGGTTGCTGACAGGCTGCCCCGCTCACGGTAGGGTGTGGTTTGATAATGCGCCCGGTAACATTTTGAAAAGTGAGAGGGTGAGGCAAAGCCACTAGCCAACGCCACATTGATCACGCTCATATCCGTCTGCATCAGAAGATTGCGGGCTTTTTGCAGGCGAAGCTCCATGTAATACCGCTTTGGACTGCGGTTTAAATAGCGCCGGAAAAGCCGCTCTAACTGCCGGGTTGACATGCCAACATATTTTGCAAGCAGCGAGGGGCTTATCGGTTCTTCGATGTTTGTTTCCATCATTTGAATGACTTGGCTTAGTTTTGGATGGCGGACGCCAATTCGCGTTGGCACTGATAATCTTTGGGTATCTTGGTCGGTTCTGATCGAGCTGTAGATCAGTTGATCCGCCACGGCATTGGCCAAATCCTCGCCAAAATCCTCGGCGATTAATTTTAGCATTAAATCGATCGATGAGGTGCCACCGGCCGTGGTCATAAACTTACCATCTTTGATAAAGACGGATTTTGTTAATTCGACCTCATCGAAATCTTCGGTAAAACTATCTTGGTTTTCCCAATGTATAGTGGCGCGTCGTCCGTTTAAAAGGCCGGCTTTCGCCATCGTGTAAGCTGCGGTGCAAAGCCCGCCGACCGACAGGCCTTTGCGCGTTTCGCGGCGCACCCAATTCAAAAGCTTTTTAGAGGTTTGCCGCTGAATATTCATACCGCCGCACAGGATCACGGTATCATCTCTTTTCAACTCAACAAGCCCGTCATCGACGCGAAAGGATGTTCCTGCGGAGCAAAAAACAATATCCGCGCTCTCGCCAAGAACTGTCCAACTGTAAAGAGGTTTTCCGGACATCCGATTTGCGATTCGCAACGCATCCAACGCCGCCGCAAATGACAACAATGAAAACTCTTCGATCAATACAAACGCAAATCGGCGCGGGCCACCTTGCTGGTTGGAAACTGAAATCAAATTGGATTGGGTTACCATTCCACTGTCTCTCTTATTCACGGGCCGCGGGTCTGGGCATACGTAATTTCAAACATTACTTGGTCAAAACTAATCGGTCGCGTCAAGATGTAGAATAACATTATGCTATGGTTCTTTCGCGGCGGATTTAGTATAGGAATACGAAACAATCCTTTGCTTTGGAGATCAAGAGATGGCGGAGTGGCAAAAATCTGATTGGCGTAATCTTCCGCGCGTGCAAATGCCCGATTATGTCGATGCGGCAGCTTTGGAGAAAGTAGAAGCACAGCTGTCTAATTATCCACCTTTGGTATTTGCGGGCGAAGCGCGTGACTTGAAAGCACAGCTTGCCTCGGCGTCGCGGGGGGAAGCCTTTTTGCTGCAAGGCGGAGATTGCGCAGAAAGTTTTGAGAAATTTACTGCGGATGGGATTCGCGACACGTTTAAAGTGATGCTTCAAATGGCGATGATTCTCACTTATGGCGCGAAAGTGCCGGTGGTGAAATTGGGCCGCATGGCCGGCCAGTTCGCCAAGCCCAGATCTGCCCCAACCGAGACCAAAGAGGGCGTGGAACTGCCCAGTTATAGAGGCGATATCATCAATGAGCTGGCCTTTACGCCTGAGGCACGCATCCCGGACCCTCGAAAAATGACACAAGCGTACACCCAATCTGCGGCGACGTTGAACCTATTGCGGGCGTTTTCCAAAGGCGGATATGCTGATGTACATCAAGTGCATAGTTGGACGCTGGGTTTTACTGAAAGCGACCGCGCTGCTGAGTACCGCAATATGGCAAATCGCATCAGCGATGCGCTTGACTTTATGAGCGCGGCGGGTATCGCCTCGCATAGCTCTCAAGAACTGCGGACGGTTGATTTTTATGTGAGCCATGAAGCCCTTTTGTTGGAGTATGAGGAAGCCCTAACCCGCTTGGATTCAACATCTGGAAAATGGCTGGCCGGATCAGGCCATCTGATTTGGATCGGCGATCGCACCCGCCAGCCAGATGGGGCGCATGTAGAGTTTTGTCGCGGCGTTCAAAACCCGATCGGGCTGAAATGTGGACCAACCACCACCGCTGATGATCTTAAAGTGTTGATGGCGCGTCTCAATCCTGAAAATGAAGCTGGGCGTCTGACGCTGATTTCACGCTTTGGCGCCGGTGCTGTCGGGGATCATTTGCCGCGGTTAATCAAGGCCGTGCAGGAAGAAGGCGCCAACGTGCTTTGGACCTGCGATGCGATGCATGGGAATACCATCAAATCCTCGACCGGTTATAAAACGCGCCCCTTCGACAGTGTTTTGCGTGAGGTGCGAGAATTCTTTGCGGTGCACACGGCAGAGGGCACCGTTCCAGGCGGCGTGCATTTTGAAATGACAGGCCAAGACGTAACCGAGTGTACGGGCGGCGTACACGCTGTAAGCGATGAAGATCTATCCGCGCGCTATCACACTGCCTGCGATCCGCGTCTAAACGCCAGCCAGTCTTTGGAGCTTGCGTTTCTGGTGGCTGAGGAATTGGTTTCTCACCGACAGGGACGGGCGAAAACAGCTGTTGCGTAACTATGGGATAGCCCCCGGCGACCCTGAAGCACTTGTCAGCGGCGTCTTATGTGCTTATGCGGCGCTGCGCTTGGCCGGTAATGAGGGTGAGCAGCCTTAGCCTTTCCAAATGGGGGGCGTTTTTTCAGCTCAAAGCTGAAAACAGGGTATTCCGGCGGATATTTTGTTGGCAGCCTCGGCATGGTGGTGGCTTGATCTGTCTTTGGGGATAGCTTAGCACCATCTGAGTGGTACAGGAGGTCATTTTGATCTGTTCAATGACTGGTTTTGCATCCGATACCGGGTGCCTAAATGGCGTGTCTTGGCGGGCCGAAATTCGAAGCGTGAACGGCCGTGGACTCGACATTAAATGCCGCATCCCTGATTGGATTGAGCGGTTTGAAGAGAGTTTGCGCACTGAATTGCAAACCTATGCGACGCGGGGGCATATTTCTGTTTCGCTGAAACTAGAGGCCAGTGATTCACGCTCAGATCAAGCGATACTTGGCGAAAAAAGCCTAGCGGCGATTTTAGGTGCGTTGGAACGTATCGAACAAAAAGCGATGGATATCGGTCTGAGCTTGGCGCCTTCGCGGGCGGCTGACATTCTGCCATTGCGCGGTGTGCTGGTATCTTCTGAGGTAGGGCAACAGCGATTAAGCGAACAAGGCGCCGACCTGCTTGAGGCGTTGCGGCCCATGCTACAGGCCTTCGAGGCAAGTCGCGCATCAGAAGGCGCAGCTTTAAAAACGATTATTTCACAACAGTTAGCGGATTTTGAACGCCTTTTGGCGCAGGCTAAAACTTTGCTGCCACAGCGTGAAGCGGCCGCTTCCAAATCGCTGCAAAAGAATATTGATAAAATTTTTCGCGCCGAGAATGAAATGGACCCTCAGCGTGTTGCCCAAGAATTGGCGCTGATTGCGATAAAGAGTGATATTACTGAGGAATTAGATCGTCTTGACGCACATGTTGCCTCGGCGCGTAAATTGATCGAACAAAAAGTTGCCAATGGCCGGAAATTAGATTTTTTGATGCAAGAGTTTAACCGAGAAACCAATACGCTGTGCGCGAAGGCCAATTATAAAGAATTGACAGATCTTGGGCTCGGGTTGAAGGTTTTAACAGATCAGATGCGCGAACAAATTCAGAATGTGGAATAGAGTATGACCCAAGAAAACCGGCGGGGTTTGCTGATTATTTTATCCTCGCCCTCAGGTGCAGGCAAATCGACCCTGGCGCGCAGGTTGCGCCAGTGGGATCCTGAAATCCAATTTTCGATTTCGGCCACCACGCGGGCGCCGCGCGCCGGAGAGGTTGATGGGCAGGATTATATGTTTATCGATCAAAAAACCTTTGAAATATTGGTTAAAAACGATGAAATGCTCGAGCATGCTGAGGTGTTTGGAAATTTTTACGGAAGCCCGCATGGCCCTGTGAAAGAGGCCATTAACGAGGGGAAAGATGTGCTGTTCGATGTTGATTGGCAAGGTGGTCAACAGGTGCGAAATTCCAGTTTGGGCAAACATGTGTTATCGATTTTCATCTTGCCGCCCAGTATAGAAGAACTTGAACGCCGTCTAAGAGCGCGGGCGCAAGACAGCGAAGAGGTGATTGCGGGGCGCATGGCAAAATCACGCAACGAAATCAGCCATTGGCCTGAATATGATTACGTTCTGGTCAATGATGATCTTGGTGAAACAGAACAAGACTTGAAAAACATTATCACATCTGAGCGCATGCGCCTTTCCCAACAACCTGGTTTGGTTGACCGAGTGCGCCGTTTGAACAGTGAGTTTGAGGATCGAGTATGACGCTTTACCGCTGGAATGCCAAAACACCGCAAGTTGATCCCTCTGCTTGGGTCGCTCCAGATGCCAATGTCATTGGGAACGTGATCCTCGAGCGTAAAACATCGGTTTGGTTCGGTGCAACTTTGCGCGGTGACAACGAATTGATCAAGATTGGGGCCGGCAGCAATATTCAAGAAAATGTCGTTATCCATACTGATATTGGGTACCCGTTGCGGATTGGGGAAAATTGCACAATTGGCCATAAGGTGATCCTTCATGGATGTGAAATTGCCGATACCTCACTGATTGGAATGGGCGCAATCGTTTTAAATGGGGCGAAAATTGGAACAAACTGTTTGATCGGAGCGGGGGCGTTGATCACAGAAAATAAAGTTATTCCAGATGGTTCACTGGTTGTGGGCAGTCCCGGACGGGTTGTGCGCGCGCTCAGCGCGCAAGAGATGCAAGGTCTTGCGGCAAGCGCGCTGCATTACCAAGAGAATGCAGCGCAGTTTCGCGACCAACTGCAAGAGGGGGCAGTATGATGAAAAATCATGCTCGCAATTTGATGCGGCCCATTGGTCTGCCGGACAGTGCTAGCCGCCCGGTGGTGACCCCTTTATCCCCATCGGTTGTCTACGCCTCGGAGGGGCCGGATATGCTGGATGCTCAATATGAGGGAAGGCTGCAGGGGTATACCTATGCCCGCGAGGGGCATCCCAACGCAGAGGCGCTGGCCCGCCTAATCGATGATCTAGAGGGCGCGCATCATGGAATTGTGCTGGGGTCTGGAATGGCTGCGGTCAGCGCGGCCCTTTTGGGGGTGCTCGAGGCGGGCGATCATATTATTGGCTCAGACCAGCTCTATGGCCGTTCGCTGCGCCTTTTGAAAGAGGATTTGCCCAGATTGGGGATTGAAACCAGCTTGGTTGATACCACGCAAGCGGATTGCGTGGCAGCGGCGCGGCGCCCCAATACGAAAATGATCTTGATTGAGGCGGTATCAAACCCGACATTGCGCGTTGCTGATCTGACTGGCATTGCCGCCTGGGCGGCAGAGCAGCAGGTGATACTGGCAGTCGATAATACCTTCACCACGCCAAAAGCCATCCGGCCTTTTGACTTTGGTGCTGATATTGTGATCCATTCGGTAACAAAATTATTGGCGGGGCATTCCGATGTCACTCTGGGCTATGTGGCTGCAAAAGATCTCGGTTTGCGAGAAAAAATTTATACATTCTCGGTAACCACCGGGATGACGGCCAGCCCATTTGATTGTTGGCTTGCCGAGCGGGGATTGCTGACCTTTCCTTTGCGCTTTGAAAAAACACAAGCCACAGCGGGCGCTTTGGCCAAGATGCTTGCACAAAATAAAGGCGTGGCGCGGGTGCTGTATCCAGGCCAAGCCAGCCACCCTGATTTCACCCGGGCACAGGCCATTTTGGGTCAAAACGGGTGCAATATGGTGAGTTTTGAGTTGGCCAATCAGACGCGAGAAGCTGCTGAGCGTTTTACAAAAGCTGCCGATCAGATAGCCTTTGCCCCCACATTGGGGGATGTGGGCACCACGCTCAGCCATCCTGTCAGTTCATCGCATCGGGTATTGAGCGGGCCTGAACAGCAAAAGCTGGGCATTTCGGAGGGCTTTTTTCGCGTCTCGGTTGGTTTGGAAGATGAGATTGCCCTGCTGAATGTCTTCGAACATGCGCTTGCTTCTGTGTGATTATGACCCGCACGGGCATTGTAAAAGCCGCGAGCGATGGATTGCTTTTATCGTCCTCCTATAGCTTAACGGCAGTAGGCGTTCAAAGCATTCCGTTCTATGTGGGTTCAAAAAGGTGACATGATGGCAGAGGTAAATATTGCGTCCATCCTCCAGGGCATCCCCCTTGCCGCGCTTGCTATAGATGCCAACCAGCGCGTCTCGGTAATGAACGCAGAGGCGGTGTCTCTCTTGGGGGAGGGGTTGATGGATCGGCACTATATCACAGTGCTGCGACAGCCCGCTCTGCTCGAAGCGGTAGAGGCTGCATTGGCAACGCGCCTTACGCAGATCAGCCAGTTCGTCGTAAATGAAAGCACGCAAGATGTGCTTTATAAAGTGTCCTGCGCGCCCATTCACGAAAATCTGACATTGCTGTGTTTTGAAGACCAATCGGATAGAGAGCATGTCAGCCAAATGCGGCGCGATTTTGTTGCCAATGTTAGCCACGAGTTGAAAACACCGCTCACCGCGCTGTTAGGCTTTATTGAAACCCTAAACACGTCAGCGCGCGCGGATGCGTCAGCGCGCGAGCGATTTCTTGAAATTATGGAGCGCGAAGCGCAGCGCATGAACCGCTTGGTCTCTGATCTTCTATCCCTGTCACAAGTTGAGGCTGTTGAACGAATGCGCCCGGATGAGGTGGTTGATGTGTCGCGCTTGCTGCAGGAAACCGCAACAACATTGGCACCCGTTGCCGAAGCGCGGGGGGTGCGCTTGCACGTGGTTAACGCGGATCGCTTGGTCAAAATGGCGGGGGATAAAGACCAATTGAGGCAAGTTTTTATCAACCTTATTGAAAATGCGATCAAATATGGCGGGCCGAATAATGAGGTAAGCGTTACCTTATCGGATATCAGGTATCAGACCCGTCTGAGATGTGAGGGTATCGCTATAAGCGTGGCGGATAAGGGGCCCGGCATTGATGCGCTTGATATACCGCGCTTGACCGAAAGGTTTTACCGCATCGACAGCCATAGAAGCCGCGAAATGGGAGGAACTGGTTTGGGTTTGGCGATTGTAAAGCATATTGTCAGCCGCCATCGCGGGGTTTTGAAAATTGACAGTGCTGTCGGCAAAGGCAGTGAATTTAAAATCATTTTGCCAATCTAAACCTTGTGAGCCTTTCTTAAGCTAGGACAAGCTTCTTAAAAATTGGAGTGTGGCGCATATTTTTTGTAAAAATATAAAGCCGTCATATAGCTGTTACAAAACTGTCGCAAAAGCATCGTGAAAAAGAGGTAGCACCGCAACAGCCGGAAACGATGCAAAGTGCATCTGGCTTTACGTGACTCATTAAGGAGAGACCGATGTCTTTTGTTAAACTGGCAATTTGCGCTTTGGCTGTAAGTGCAACATCCCCAAATTTTGCTTTTGCGCGTGACAATGTGCACGCTGCAGGCTCATCAACCGTGCTGCCCTATGCCACAATCGTTGCCGAAGCCTTTGGCGAAAACTTTGATTTTCCCACGCCTTTGATTGAATCTGGGGGGTCAGGCGCTGGGCGTAAGAAGCTGTGCGAAGGCGTTGGCGCAAACACAACGGATATCGCCAATTCTTCAAGCCGAATCAAGCAAAGCGATATTGACACTTGCGCGGCAAATGGCGTGAAAGAAATCATGGAAGTGCGCTTCGGTTACGATGGCATTGTGTTTGCAAGCCGGTTGGAAACCACGGGTTTTGAAAATCTGACGCCGATGCAGATTTATCTTGCGACCAGCGATAAATCTGAGGCTTTGAATTGGACAGAAATAGATCCGTCTATGCCTAATCGAGAGATCATGTTGTTCATTCCGGGCACAAAACATGGAACGCGGGAAGTGTTTGAAACGAAAGTTATGCTTGCAGGATGTAAAGCCGCCGGCTTTTATAAGACTTTCTTTGAGGCCAATGGGAATGATAAAAAGAAAGCCGAAAAGGAATGCTTTAAAGTGCGCACCGATGGTCGTTCCGTAGATATTGACGGGGACTACACGGAAACGTTGGCGCGTTTATCCTCCAACCCGAACGGCATCGGCGTGTTTGGGTTAAGCTTTTTGATGAACAATACCGATACAATTTATGCGGCCACGATCAACGGCGTTGAGGCATCGACGGAAACCATTGCAACTGGGGCATATCCCGTGTCACGCCCACTTTATTTTTACCTAAAGAACGCGCATTTAGATGCGATCCCAGGGCTTCAAGAGTTTGTTGAGTTTTTTGTGAGCGATGACATAGCGGGCCCCGATGGGCCATTGTCGGAATATGGTCTCGTGTCCGATCCGCAGCTTGCTGAAACTCAGGAAATGGTCGCAAACCGCATTCCGATGGGTCCTTTGGAATAAACCCATGCGGCTGTTTCAAGGGGGCGTGCCTCAGGTTTGGGCGGCCCCTGTTTTGTTGAAGGTTCAAACATGAATTCTGTTTTGCCCATCCTCTTATTGGCCTGTGTCGCTGTGTTTTTTCTTTGTCGTTCGCGGTCACTGAATTTGCGCGCACAAGGGCATATTATGGGTGCCTCCTCAACCCATTGGGGCTGGTATGGCGTGATGCAAGTCTCTATTCCGATCGTGCTTTTTTCTTCGCTCATATGGGGGCTTGAACTTTATTTTTTCAATTCTGCGATGAAGACTTTGGGCGCGGATTTATTTGAAACCGCGGCCGACCTGCACTTGCTGCGCGAAAGCATACGCGCTTCCTTAAATGCCGGTTTGCCCGGCTTGGCGCCGCAGGGCTTTATGGGGCTGCTCATGGCGGTGATTTCATATTGGTCCGGTGGGTTTGAAACGGTTATACCGCGTTTAGGCGAGGCTCCTGATGTGGTTCATCTTGAGCTTGTTCTGCACGCTTTGCGTTTGAAAATGCAGTTTTCAACGTTGTTGCTAATCGGAACCAGCCTGATCGCTTTGGTTTTCGCCTATCGCGCCTGGGATAAAGTCTCAATCGAGTTTAACGCGCGCGACCGCGTTGAATTTGGTATTATCTCGGTGCTGGCGGCCTCATCCGTTGTGGCTGTTTTAACCACGGTCGGGATTGTTGTGTCGCTGCTTTCCGAAACCCTCCATTTTGCGCAAATGCACCCAATTTCCGACTTTCTATTTGGCACCGTGTGGAGCCCACAATTTCACTCTGGTGAGGTAGAGGGGTACGGGTCCGAGCTGGGTGTTTTGCCGCTGCTCTGGGGCACGTTATATATTTCTTTTGTGGCTTTGGCTTTTTCGGTTCCGATTGGGCTGTTTGCGGCGATCTACCTGTCAGAATATGCCACGCAGCGTTTTCGGGACATCACCAAACCTTTGCTGGAGCTGTTGGCTGGAATTCCCACCATCGTTTATGGATTATTTGCCTTGCTTACGGTGGGCCCGATGTTGCGCGATTCCTTCACGCAACCACTTGGTTTGGGGTCAAATTCGGATTCTGTTCTGGCGGCGGGTCTGGTGATGGGCATCATGCTCATTCCCTTTGTCAGTTCGCTATCTGACGATATCATCAATGCGGTGCCTCAATCCTTGCGGGATGGGTCCTACGGGCTTGGGGCAACCCGCTCAGAGACGGTGAAAAAAGTGATTATTCCTGCCGCATTGCCGGGCATCATTGGTGCGGTTCTGTTGGCCAGCAGCCGCGCAATCGGCGAAACCATGATCGTGGTTTTAGGGGCCGGTGCAGCGGCGAAGCTAAGCCTCAACCCACTGGAAGGCATGGCAACAATCACGGCAAAAATTGTCAACCAGCTCACGGGTGATACAGAATTTGAATCGCCAGAAACCTTGGTGGCGTTTGCGCTCGGGCTGTCGCTGTTCGTGATCACATTATGCTTGAATGTATTGGCGCTTTATATCGTGCGCAAATATCGTGAAGAATATGAGTAGGGATTAAGGATTTGGATTTAAAAGCCCGTCACGCGAAAGAACTGCGCTTCAGGATGTATGGCCTAGTAGCGATAACGCTGGGTTTGCTGTGCGTGCTCGCCTTATTCAGCTCGGTCTTGGCTGCGGGTCTGCCGGCCTTTAAACAAACCTTCATACAGCTGCAGCTGGATTTGCCCGCCGCTAAACTGGATAAAACCGGCACGCGGGATCCGGAAAAGATGAAGAAAGTCTCAACGATCGGCTACTCAAAGGTGATCCGTGATCAATTGCAGCAAAACCTGAAAGATGCAGGGATCGACTTTTCAAAATTGGATAAAAAGCAGCTTAAAAATATGATCTCGAAAGAGGCGCCCGCGCAATTACGCTATGCAGTGTTAGAAAATCCCTCGCTGCTTGATCGCCCGTTTGACTTTGAAGTTTTGGCCAATGGCCGGATTGACGGATATTATAAAGGGCGGGTGACTTTTGAAACCGCCGCGCTTGATGTTATGATTTCGCCAGATCAGCTGGTTTTGGCAGATGCTATGAAAGCCGCGGGTCTGTTAAAGACGCGTTTCAACGGGCAATTTTTCTATTGGCCGGATGCCTCTGACTTGCGGCCAGAAGCAGCAGGGTTGGGCGTAGCCTTACTTGGCTCGCTTTATATGGTGATTATCGTTTTCGTTTTGGCCGTACCCCTTTCTGTATGCACAGCGGTTTTCTTGGAGGAATTCGCGCCGAAAAATTGGTTTACCGATCTGATTGAAATAAATATTTCAAACTTGGCGGCGGTGCCCTCGATCGTGTTTGGGATTCTGGGTCTATCGCTTTTTATTAATTTTATGGATTTACCCCAATCAGCCCCGATTGTTGGTGGATTGTGCCTGACATTGATGACCTTGCCAACGGTGATAATTGCCGCGCGCGCTGCGATCAAAGCGGTGCCGCCCTCGATCAAATCTGCAGCGCTGGGCCTTGGCGCATCCCGCGTTCAGGCGGTGTTTCATCACGTATTGCCCTCAGCAGCGCCTGGTATTTTAACGGGCACTATTTTGGGCCTTGCCCAAGCGCTGGGGGAAACCGCACCATTGCTGTTGATCGGGATGGTGGCTTTTGTGCGCGAATACCCATCACTGTCTCCCGATGGTATTTTTGATCCCTCAACGGCACTGCCCGTGCAAATATATAATTGGACGGTCAGAGGTGATCCCGCCTTTGTTGAGCGCGCCTCGGGTGCCATTATCGTCTTATTATGTTTTATGATAACAATGAATGCTCTGGCGATAATCCTGCGCCGCCGCGTTGAAAAACGGTGGTAGGATATGCTTGATACAAATATGGAAGAAACCGTGTCTGAAAAATCAAAAATAATCGCTCAAGACGTGCGCGTGCTCTATGGTGATAAAGA
>ERZ1049444.1584-NODE-1584-length-16773-cov-5.685130_pt1 | contig 16773 bp, 11 predicted proteins | sample MGYA00383101_ERZ1049444 | MGnify/ENA primary metagenome ERZ1049444 (study PRJEB29581, sample SAMEA5548371) | metagenome | biome: marine; feature: coastal; material: water | depth 50 m | study: Short-term variability in the microbial, nano- and picoplankton...
AGCCTGTGTTTCTGGGGATCCAATTATGCCGTTCCATTGAGACCTATTAACAGCAGTAATTTGAGTGTAATCTTGAGCCCCAACATAAGCTGGATTAATTGCTTGGTGGTTAAACATGTAGAGTGAAAATGCTGCTTCTTGTTGAGACCACAATAAAGGACTAGTCAATAAAAAATATAATATGGAAATTTTATAATTAATTCTCACAATACTAATTTCTTTTTATAAAGATAAAGCCTTTTTCTATTCTTGCTTCACTTAAGTATAATAGATAAAAGTATGTTCCATCTGGTAATTGCTGCCCATTATAAGTTCCATACCAGTCATTTTTATAATCATTCGTCTCATAAAGCTTAATTCCAAGTCGGTTATATACTTCAAGCTTATTTCCGGAATAGTTCTGTAATCCTAGTATCTCCCAAAAATCATTCACTCCATCTCCATTTGGAGAAAATGCATTAGGAATAAATAATTCATTATAAAATAAAAGGGTGGCATTAGAAATTCTTATCTCTGAACATGCAAAAGCTAAAGGACTCAGTATTACTCTATACAAACTACCATTATCGGGATAATCTGCATTATTAAGGATTAATTCACTAGTGTTTACCCCTGAAAACTTTGATGAATCATATAAATCGCTATAAGAGAGTCCTCCGTCTAGACTTCTTTGCCACTGATAAGAAACATTGGTTGAGCTAAGAGTGCTTATTGTAAATAGTACCGGTTCATTTATTTGATAATTAATTTGATCAGGAAGGTCTACTATAGGTGCAAAATCAGACCCATATTCTAAAAAATCAAAATCACCATTTTGATTTTCATCCAAAGGGGTTTCATAAGCAATAACTCCTTGAACCAGTCCTTGTGAATCCACAACAACTGGATAAGATCCAACTATTCCATCATTATCAGGGTCTTCAAATCCGGCTTCTAAAACGTCTGCACAACCATCGTTGTCACTATCTAAATCCAGAAGGTTAGAATACCCATCAACATCATTATCCATAAAAGTCTCTACTGTATCCAATATCCCATCATTGTCATCATCTAAATCAATCTCATCATCAATCAAGTCTCGATCAGTATCAATACATATCGTCTCATTAAAAGGCAGTTGATCGTCTTCATCATTACAACCATCATTATCATCATCAGGATCAATACAATCTGGTATGAAATCACCATCGTAATCCAGGGGAAGATTACCTGGATTAAGAGAATCAGCACCACAAATAAGCTCATCTTCATCTAAATAACCATCACCATCGTCATCTAGATCGGCATTATCTCCTTGGCCATCTCCATCGGTGTCAGCCCACTCATCGGGATCCAGTGGAAAAGCATCGGGTAAGTCATCCACATTATCATTATCGGTGTCAGCATCAAGCGTGTCAGTCCCAATCGCTAGTTCTTCTTCATCGGTTAACCCATCATTATCATCATCTAAATCTTGACAATCAGATTCTCCATCTCCATCAGTATCTACAGGAAAAGATGAAGAATCAAGTGGGTCCGAGTTACATTGGATCTCAAAAACATCAGTAAAGCCATCATTGTCATCATCGGTATCTGCACAATCAGGGATTGAATCTTGATCTGTATCAATTGGAAAAGAACTTGAATCTGTAGGATCTGTTCCACAAAAAATTTCAAAAGCATCCTTAAAACCATCATTATCATCATCAGTATCGATACAATCTGGAATATAATCTGCATCATTATCAGCAGGGGTTTGATTTACATCCAATGAGTTACTTTCACAAATAATCTCTTCTTCATCTGTATAATTGTCATTATCGTCATCTGGATCTGCATTATTTCCAATACCGTCATCATCAGTATCCAGCCATTCATTAGGATCAAAATCAAATGCATCGTTATCATCTGTAAAACCATCGTTATCATCATCTAGATCAACACAATCTGGAATAGAATCTCCATCAAAATCTGAAGGAGTAGAATTAGAATCTAATGGATCTGTTCCACAAGTAATTTCATCAACAGATAAAAAGCCATCCCCATCGTCATCATTGTCTAAAAAATTTAATGCTCCATCTCCATCCGTGTCTGCTATTATTCCTTCTGTTGTATCGGACATACTATCTCCATCAGAATCGAGATCATAACTATTTTGAATACCATCACCATCAAGGTCAGAATCACAAGAGTTTGGAGGAATACCAAATGATATATTATCTAATAAATTCCCCGAAGAACCTCCAGGAGATATTGACTCAAAAACAAACACAGTTGAAGTTTGTCCAGGAGGAACTAAGTATATGCCTGAATAAAAACTCCAAACACCATAAACTGCTGTTTTTTCCGCAAGAGTTGTAGTAGCAGATAAGTCAAGAATTTGATTAATTCCAGAGGTAATGAAAACAGGCGCACCTGCTCTAATTTTTATTGTTTCATTATTACCACCACCTCTTGCTCTGTGATATACAGACCATACCATATATGTTCCAGGCTTTGTTTGTATCGTTTGATAAAGTGGAGCCTTTTCATTATAGTTAATTTCTGCTAATTTTACTCCATCTTGAGCAGTATTAGATCCTCCAGGGCCATTTGTACACCATATTTCAATTTTATTGTTATTACCATCAGTAAGCCATCCTGGAACTAATGATTCATCGTAAGGAGACCATCCAGATCCACAATTTTTAGGATTATCTTCAAAACTTCCATTTATAACTGCTCCGTTTGGATAGCCACATTCTATATAATCAAATATTCCATCGTTATCATCATCTTGGTCAAAATGGTCAGAAATAGAATCGTTATCATTATCTTCAAAAAAGTTTGGATCTGTGCCAATAGTTATTTCATCTGCATCAGACAATCCATCACCATCTGTATCTTGAGATAAAATAAATCCTGAAAATAAAAGACAAAATAAAAAGAGTAAATTTTTACACACAATTGACTTTACTTTTTAATTTTTTATAAAGATAAAGCCTTTTTCTATTCTTGCTTCACTTAAGTATAATAGATAAAAGTATGTTCCATCTGGTAATTGCTGCCCATTATAAGTTCCATACCAGTCATTTTTATAATCATTCGTCTCATAAAGCTTAATTCCAAGTCGGTTATATACTTCAAGCTTATTTCCGGAATAGTTCTGTAATCCTAGTATCTCCCAAAAATCATTCACTCCATCTCCATTTGGAGAAAATGCATTAGGAATAAATAATTCATTATAAAATAAAAGGGTGGCATTAGAAATTCTTATCTCTGAACATGCAAAAGCTAAAGGACTCAGTATTACTCTATACAAACTACCATTATCGGGATAATCTGCATTATTAAGGATTAATTCACTAGTGTTTACCCCTGAAAACTTTGATGAATCATATAAATCGCTATAAGAGAGTCCTCCGTCTAGACTTCTTTGCCACTGATAAGAAACATTGGTTGAGCTAAGAGTGCTTATTGTAAATAGTACCGGTTCATTTATTTGATAATTAATTTGATCAGGAAGGTCTACTATAGGTGCAAAATCAGACCCATATTCTAAAAAATCAAAATCACCATTTTGATTTTCATCCAAAGGGGTTTCATAAGCAATAACTCCTTGAACCAGTCCTTGTGAATCCACAACAACTGGATAAGATCCAACTATTCCATCATTATCAGGGTCTTCAAATCCGGCTTCTAAAACGTCTGCACAACCATCGTTGTCACTATCTAAATCCAGAAGGTTAGAATACCCATCAACATCATTATCCATAAAAGTCTCTACTGTATCCAATATCCCATCATTGTCATCATCTAAATCAATCTCATCATCAATCAAGTCTCGATCAGTATCAATACATATCGTCTCATTAAAAGGCAGTTGATCGTCTTCATCATTACAACCATCATTATCATCATCAGGATCAATACAATCTGGTATGAAATCACCATCGTAATCCAGGGGAAGATTACCTGGATTAAGAGAATCAGCACCACAAATAAGCTCATCTTCATCTAAATAACCATCACCATCGTCATCTAGATCGGCATTATCTCCTTGGCCATCTCCATCGGTGTCAGCCCACTCATCGGGATCCAGTGGAAAAGCATCGGGTAAGTCATCCACATTATCATTATCGGTGTCAGCATCAAGCGTGTCAGTCCCAATCGCTAGTTCTTCTTCATCGGTTAACCCATCATTATCATCATCTAAATCTTGACAATCAGATTCTCCATCTCCATCAGTATCTACAGGAAAAGATGAAGAATCAAGTGGGTCCGAGTTACATTGGATCTCAAAAACATCAGTAAAGCCATCATTGTCATCATCAGTATCTGCATTATCACCAATTTGATCAATATCATTATCTAACCACTCCGTCGAATCAAGGGGGAAAATATCTTCGGTGTCTTTAAAACCGTCATTATCATCATCATCATCACAGTCATCTCCAATTGAATCTAAATCTGTATCCAATTGATCAGTATTTGGATTATTAATACAATTATCTATACAGTTTACTACCCCATCACCATCTGCATCTTTTTGACATTCAGAACATCCATTTGAATCTACTGACTCACCACTTGAAGTATTTGGACAAGTATCTAAAATGTCAGGTACTCCATCACCATCAGAGTCAGGCAAAACATTAATGAATATGGATTTTTGACAAGTTAAACCATCTTTTGTAATAGCTAAAGTATAAGTTGTTGATGAAGATGGTTGAACCGAAAGAGTACTTGCAGTTGAAGCATTAGACCATAAAAAAGTAGAAGAAGTAGCTGTTGAAGATAATACTGTGTTTTGTCCTTGAATGATTGTTGTAGATCCAGCTGATATTTCAGGTAAATCATTACATCCAATACGTGTTTGACAATATTCTATGAATTTAACTTTTTGAAGATTATTAGCTCCTCCTGTTGCAGCTGTAAATCCCCAATAAATTTCCGAGTTTCCAGAAAATACTTCATTTTTAATATCATACACCACACTAAGTTTTAATCCTCCATCAAATGACATTGAAAAAGTTTGAGTTGAGGCTTCCCAATTAATTATCACTCTATGATAATTCCCATCTTCAATATTTCCTAAATTATTAAATGGAGTTATGGCTGAATGATTACTACTTGGTACTCCATCTTTAATTATTGCTGCATGATCGTCATTCCAATTTGTTGGATCATTAGAATTTGGCCATGTATCAAACTCTATTGCGATTGAAGGAGATATACCTAGATACCCAATTCCTCCTCCTCCAGTCCCTTGATCATTAGATAAGGGTTGCATTACAAAAGCGATTCCATCTGCCCCATTCTGATCATTATATCCAAAAAACATGTCAGCCTCTACACTAAAATTCTTATCTAAGTCAATTTTAAAATCAGACCAAATCATTCCTTTCTTTGAGTTTGATGCTGTAGTTAATGTTGCCTCATTCCCAGAAACAGTAGCATCCCTAGCAAGATTAAAGTCTGAAAGTGTAAAGTTGGAGGTACATGACTGTGAATAAATATTTATCATTCCACTAAAAAACAATAAAATTAAACTTAGCCTTTTCATTATGATAAAGTTAAGTCTATATTATTGAAATAGCAGTCTTTTTTATGGCGTTAAAACCACCTTTAACCTCAATCATATTATGTAATCCTCTGCTTTTTAATATTGATGCTGCAATCATACTTCTATATCCCCCTGCACAATGAAGGTAAAAATCTTTATTATCTGGCATATCAGTTAAATAATTATTTATCGTATCTAACGGAGTATTTATTGCGTTATAAATTCGTTCAGATTCATATTCTGAATTTTTACGAACATCGAAAATAGCTGAGTCATTATCTTTTATTTGCATTTCAAATTGCTTCGCAGAAATCGAATTAATCGTATCAATTTGTTTGCCAGATTTTTTCCAAGAATAAAAGCCGTTTTCTAAATAGCCTAAAGTGTTATCAAACCCAACTCTGGAGAGTCTAGTTATGGCCTCTTCTTCTCTACCCTTTGGAGAAACAAGTAAAATTGGATGTTTTACATCTTTAATTAATGTTCCAACCCATGGCGCAAAGTCTCCATCTAGACCAATAAAAATTGACCTAGGAATATGTCCTTTAGCATAATCTTGCTGATTTCTAACATCTAATATTATAGCTCCAGATTCATTGGCATAATCCTCAAATTTAGAAACTGATATTGGATTAATACCTCTATTTATAATTAAATCTATGTCTTCATACCCTTCTTTATTCATTTGAACATTTAAAGGAAAATAATTTGGAGGGGGCATTAATCCATTTGTAACTTCTTTTACAAACTCTTGCTTTGTCATATTTGCTCTCAAAGCATAATTCATTTTTTTTTGATTACCCAAAGTATCAACAGTTTCTTTCATCATATTTTTACCACAAGCTGATCCAGCACCATGAGCAGGATAAACAATTACATCATCAGCTAAAGGCATAATTTTATTTCTTAAGCTATCAAACTGAATCCCAGCTAAATCTTCCACCGTGATTTCATTAGATTTTTGTGAAAGGTCTGGACGGCCTACATCTCCTAAAAACAATGTGTCTCCAGTAAAAATTGCATGGTTCTTACCATTTGAATCTTTTAGCAAGTATGTTGTACTTTCCATAGTATGACCAGGGGTATGCATAACTGTGATAGTTAAATCACCTATTTTAAAATTTTGTCCATCTTCTGAAATTATTGCCTCATAATTGGGATTGGCATTAGGTCCAAAAATAATGGGGGCATTAGTTCGTTTGGAAAGTGTTAAATGACCACTAACAAAATCCGCATGAAAATGAGTTTCAAAAACATATTTAATTTTTACATTTCGAGATTTAGCTTTTTCAATGTATTCATTTACTTCTCTTAATGGGTCAATAACTGCAGCTTCACCATTACTTTCAATATAATATGCCCCTTGTGAAAGACATCCTGTATAAATTTGTTCTACTTTCATTTTTTTTATTCTAATATTTCTGTATTTGCTTGCAAACTTATTTTTTCTTCTATTTTATTTTTTGGATTCTTATTAATAAAATACAAAAAAGCCTGCTGAGTATTAGCAAAAAAATGTTGTCCACCAATTGCTTTGGCAACTCCACTTTTAAATAAACTATCCATAACTGGTCCAATTGCTCCAGCTATATAAAATTGAATGTTTTTTGATTTTAAGATCAAAACTATTTCATTCAATATTTTCATTCCACTTGAGTCAATATAATTAATTCCTCCTGAACTAAGAATAACTACATTTAATTTTCCTTTTTTTTGATTAACTCTATCAAGAAGTTGCTCTTTAAAAAATTGTGAGTTGCCAAAATATATTTGTTCATCAAATCTAAGTAAAAGTAGATTTTCAAAAGTTTCAATATCTTCTGTAAATCTATCAATATCTTTAAAATAATCAGTTCCTTTAATTTTTCCAAGTACAGCTACATGAGGCTGAGTAGATCTATAAACCAATAGCAGTAATGAAATTAAAACACCTAAAATTATTCCTTCCTGTATTCCTATGAAAAGTGTTATTAAAAAAGTAAATAAAAGAACGTAAAATTCACTTTTACTAGATTTCCATAATTTTCTTGGCATTTGAATATCAATTAAGGTAAAGACAGCAACCATAATTATAGAAGCTAAAATTGCATTAGGCAGATAGTAAAATAAAGGAGTAAAAAATAATAACGTAAGACCTACAACTATAGCACTAATTATTGATGCAAGACCTGAATTTGCTCCTGCTTGATCATTAACGGCTGTTCTTGATAGTCCCCCTCCAACAGAATATGACTGAAACACTGAGCCTACAATATTTGATGCTCCCAAAGCAATCAACTCTTGATTGGGATTAACAGTGTAATCTTTCTTTTCTTCAATAGCTTTTGCTACTGAAATAGCTTCCATAAAAGCAATTAATGATAAAGTAATGGCTAATGGTAAAATCTTAGAAACTTTTGAAAACTCTATTTCTGGAAACTTAAAAGCCGGGAGGCCCTCCGGAACTAATCCAACAATAGAAATACCTGATTCACTTCCAAAAGATTTAATCCAAAGACTTGAGATTATAACTGCTATTAAAGCTCCAGGAATTGATGGGTTAATTTTTTTCAAAAGGACTAATGCTATAATGCCTAATGCTCCAATTAATAATGTTAGTGTATGAATTTGTGATCCTTTTTCAAAAATTTCAAATATAATCCAGTGTATTTTATTGCTAGATTCAAAAGAAACACCAACTAAATGTTTTAATTGACTTAAACCAATAATAATAGCTGCTGCAGAAGTAAAACCAGAAATAACGGGCTGAGAAAGAAAATTAACTACAAAACCCATTCTTAAAAACCCTAAAAGAACCTGAATCAAACCCATAATAAATGCTAAAAAAATTGCCATCGAAATATATTCATCAATACCTGAGAGTTTTAAAGCAGCTAAACCAGATGCAACTAATAATGAGTCCATTGCAACCGGTCCTACTGATAACTGACGTGAAGTGCCCATGAATGCATAAACAACTTGAGGAACTAAAGCTGCATAAAGTCCAAATACAGGAGGTAATCCAGCTAGAAGAGCATATGCCATTCCTTGAGGAACTAACATAATTCCAACTGTCAATCCAGCAATAAAATCACTTTGAACTGACTTTTTAGAAAGCTTGGGAACCCACTCTAATATTGGAAAATATTCTTTCATTTTCTAACAGTAACTATTTTATATTTTAATTTATTGTTCTTGATGGTTAATAATCACTTTTTGGAATAACTGAGCCATGAGGATCAAATAATTCATCACCTAGAATTTCTCTCATTCTATTAAAAAAATTTGAATTCTTAATATGCTCAATTTCTTCTGCAATTTCATGAACTTCATCTACTGTAAAGTTCATTTCTTTAACCAAGTACAGTTCAATAAGTCTATGTTTCGAAATAATTTCAATTGCTTTTTTTCTTCCGTCTATTGTCAATTCTATAGGTTTATACGGCATAGTATCAATGAATCCCATCTTAACTAATTTCTTAAGCATATTTGAAACCGTAGATTTACTTACCTTAAAATAAATACTAAGTGCGGTAACTGACACTTTATTGTTATTCTCTTCAAACTTGTATATAGTTTTAAGATAATTTTCTTTTTCAATTGTTTTTTTCATATATGTTTTGCAGTATAAAACTTTTTAATAGTTTTGTAGTATAAAACTTTATAATGATTCGAATTGTGTTTTTATTTTTATGTTTTATTCAAATCTCATTTGGTCAAGTTTATTCTATCAAAGGCAAAGTGCTTTCTGAAGGCTACCCCCTGAAAGGAGCGTCTGTTATAATTAGTGGAACTAAAATAGGAACTACAACTACCCAATCTGGTGATTTTACCTTAAACATATCTAATATAAAGAATCCCAAAATAATTATTTCATATCTAGGTCATAAATCTTACAGTCGTAAAATCAATTATAACCAAAAAGATCTTGGTGTAATAAGTCTCATGTTAGATGATCAATTAAATGAAGTCGTTATTTCTGGAACATTAAAGCCCGTTTCAAAATTAAATAGTCCAGTTCCAGTTGAGGTTTATACAAAAGATTTTTTTAAGGCAAACCCAACTCCTTCTGTTTTTGAATCAATAGGAATAATAAATGGTGTTAGACCTCAACTAAATTGCAATGTTTGTAGTACAGGAGACATACATATTAATGGTCAAGAAGGAAGCTATACAATGGTTTTAATTGATGGTCTTCCAATTGTAAGTGGGTTATCAACAGTTTATGGATTAACTGGTATTCCCCAATCTTTCATTGAACAAGTTGAAGTTGTTAAAGGTCCAGCATCAACTCTTTATGGTTCAGAAGCAATAGGTGGATTAATAAATTTAATAACTAAGATACCTGCAAATGCATCAAAGTTTTCATTTGACTCTTTTACTTCTGGTTGGGGAGAAGTTAACACAGATTTAGGCTTTAAGTATAATTCAAAAAATAAACTAAAAGGATTAATGGGGCTTAATTATTTTAATTATTCTAACCCTATTGACAACAATAATGATGGATTTACAGACCTAACTCTAGTAGATAGGTTATCAATTTTTAACAAGTTAGATTTTTATGATAATCTATCAATTGCTATTCGGTATGTCTATGAAGACAGGTGGGGCGGTCAAATGAATTGGTCTTCAAATTATAGAGGTGGAAATGAGGTTTATGGAGAAAGTATATATACTAGTAGAGTTGAAGTTTTTGGAAAATATAACCTTAATAAAGATTTATTTTTACAATTTAGTTTCAATAATCATAATCAAAATTCAGTCTACGGAACTACAATATATAATGCAAATCAATCAATAGGTTTTGGTCAATTAATCTGGAGTAAAAATTTAAAAAGAAATTCTTTTCTGTTTGGCTTAGCATACAGATACACATACTATGATGATGATTCAACAGCAACATTCAATGACAACTCTTCTTCTAATATGGCAGAGATAACAAATCTACCCGGTTTGTTTATTCAAGACGAAATAAAAATTACTAATTCTAAAACTCTTTTACTTGGAATAAGATATGATCATAATTCCATTCATGGAAGTATACTTACACCTAGGTTTAATTATAAAATTACAAATCAAGATAAATCTTCTGTTTTTAGATTTAGCATAGGATCAGGGTATAGAATTGCCAAAGTGTTTACTGAGGATCATGCTGCGCTAACTGGAGCAAGAGAAGTTGTGTTTTTAAATGACTTAAAACCAGAAAGATCGTGGAACACAAATATAAATTATGTAAAAAACATATATGCTAAGCAAGGGTATATCTTAGATTTTGATACTAGTGTTTTCTGGACAAAATTCTCGAATAAAATTGTTCCAAATTATGACACAAACCCAAACCTAATACTTTACGATAATCTAAAAGACAAATCCATAACTAAAGGGGCTTCAATAAATTTTAATTCATTATTTAATAATGGACTCAGAATTAACATGGGTGCAACTTTTATTAATTCATCAATTATTGAAAATGAAGAAAAATTTACTCCATACTTGACAGAAAGTTTTCAGGGAGTTTGGAGAGTAGAAAAGAAATTTATTAAATATAATTATAAAATAGATTTAACAGGAAACATAGTAGGTAAAATGAGATTGCCTCGATTAGGTTCATTGGATCCAAGAGATGAGTTTTCTCCTATATTTAGTATAATTAATTTACAAATAACAAAGACTCTTAAAAAGAGTTATGATTTTTATTGTGGTATTAAAAATATTTTAAATTTTACTCCCCCAGAAAACAGTATTGCTCGTTCTTTTGATCCTTTTGATAATAATGTGGTTTTTGATCAAAATGGAAATGCTATACCAACTTTAGAGAACCCTTATGCTTTAACATTTGATCCTTCCTATGTTTTTGCTTCAAATCAAGGGATAAGATTTTTTTTAGGGATGAGGTGGAGTCTAAATTAATATTTTTAGTCTCCTTTTTTAAATCCATAAAATAATTGTCCAATAAAATCTTTTGACATACTACTATCTCCTTCATATCCAAGTTTTATATTACCCTCTGCTTTTGGAATATAATTTGTTTTAAACATATAGTCCCAAACGCTCAAGCTAATTGCGAAATTGACTCCTGTTTTAAATTTATTTGGCAACGAATATGCATGATGATAAAGGTGCATTACTGGATTGTTAAAAATATATTTTAAGGGTCCATAACTTAAATTTATGTTAGCATGATTAAGATGACCAATAGTAATAGCAAGGAAGTGAATTATAAATGCTTGCTCTGGTTCAAATCCACCAATGAGCATAATTGCTAGAACTTTTAGAGGTTTATATAAAATATTTTCCATCCAATGGTAACGTAAATGAGCTGCAAATCCCATTTCCTTAACTGAATGATGGACCTTATGAAATTTCCATAAAAAGTCATATTTATGTAATAAAATGTGTGTTATCCATTGAAAAAAATCCAAAATAACAAAGAAAATCACTAATTGAATTATTGGAGAAAAATTAGATAATTTAAATAAAGTAATAGAATCTGCATTCAATAAAAATAAGTTATATGTAGCTTTATTTATAATTTTATAAAATCCATCAATAAAAATTGAAAATAAAAAAAAGTTGAAAAACATATAAAAAAGATCTAACCAAAAATCTTGTCTAAACATTTTTTGATTCTTTCGCCATGGAAAAGCTAATTCAAGAATCCAAACGACTAATGAAATTATAATTAAACCCCAAAAATAATTTTCAGTATTGGCTACTCTAAAAAAAATTTGTCTAAAAATCCAGTTTAATGTTCCTAAAAAAGATTCTATGAATAATTCTAAATATTCCATAAAAAAACTCTAACTCATTGTCAAAAATCTAAAAAACTATAAACCAAAAAAAAACGAAAAGAAAAATAATTGCAACTATAATTTGAAAATTTGAGAAATGTTTTTGCATATAATATAGGCTTATAAATGATATAACAAATATATGGAAAAAGGACGTTACTTTTTAAACTCTTGAGTTTTGCTTGAGTTGAATAAAAGTGTCTGACCAGTTTTCAATTTCGTTAAAAACAGAATATAAGTTAATTGATGCTTCTGTTAAAGAATATTCAACTCTAGGGGGAATCTCAGGAAATTGAGTTCTAATAATCAAATTATCTTTTTCCAACTCTTTTAATTGATCCGATAATACTTTTCTTGAAATAGTTGAAATTAAGAGATGTAATTTTCCAAAACGTAATTTATCATTTTTACGAATGGTATTGATAATATTAAGCTTCCATTTTCCTCCAAGCATTTTTGTAAATGTTGAAACGGGACATGTTTTTGTTTTTTCCATTTTAATTAGTTACAAAGGAGTTACTAGTTTTTTAGTTACTAAAAGGTAATAAGTTACAAAAGTAAACTATTATTTATATATTTGACTCTAAATAAATTAAAAATTATGATAAGAAATAACAAGTCTCAATGTCAGTGTGGAAACACATCTGATCCAAATGGATGCTGTGATGGATCTCACTTAAATAAAATATTAAAAATGAAAATTGGAATTTTTACAATTATAACTCTTTTAATCACATCAACAAGTATAGGTCAAGGACTTACCTTAGACACTTCATCTAGCAAATTGAAATGGACAGGAAAAGAGATCACTTCTAAGCAACACTATGGGTCTCTAGTTTTTAAATCAGGGATTTTAACTTTAGAAAAAAATAAGCCAGTTTCAGGAAAGTTTATTGTAGACATGAAAACGTTAAAAAATGAGGATTTGCCTGAAGATTACCGAGGAAGACTAGAAGCGCATTTAAAATCAGATGATTTCTTTTCTGTAGATAAATTCTCTGAAGCTATTTTAGAAATTACAAATCCTGTTGCTGATTCAGAAAAATTTAAAATGGAAGGATTTTTAACTATTAAAGAAATAACTCATGCCGTAACATTTACAATGACTAACACTAATAATAATTGGAAAGCTAATTTAAGCTTTGATAGATCTAAATATGATGTGCGCTTTCGCTCAGGAACTTTTTTTGAGAATTTAGGAGACAAATTAATCTTAGATGAAATAGTCATTGAAACTGATCTTGTTTTCAACTAACAAATAGTTATTCAATAATTTTTTTAACCCTTATTGAGATTAATTAATTGTTTGAAATAAAATAAAGAACTGGCCATATAAAAATCTCCTTTCAATTAACACTGCAATAACATTCTCGAACTCTTTCTGCCAAAATCTAACGAAAAACTTATGGTATAAAAAAACTAATCTATAATAAAGGACTTGCTAATATTCAAGGATCACCACTTATTAAATCTGTTGATGGCAATACTTCATTTCTAGCTAAAGGACATTATAAACTATAAATAAACCTGAAGCATATCTTATTAAACTCTCTAATTAAGTTTAGAGGGTTTTTATTACATTTAAGTTTTATGTGTTAAAAACTATAGATGAGCAATTTAAAAATACTCTTTATTATTCCAGTAATATTTGCAATAATTACTTCTTGTAAAACAAAAGATGAGAACGCGCAAATTAAAAATAGTATTACCCCCAATATAATCGTTATCGTTGCAGATGATTTAGGTTATGCAGATATTGGATGTGCAAAATTAGCTAGTGATGTGTTTACACCAAATATTGATCGTATAGCATATAGTGGTGTGCGTTTTACTCAAGCATACGACAATTCTCCTATCTGTAATCAATCTAGAATTGGAATAATAACAGGAGTTTATCCTCAACGTTTAGGTTCATATTGGTACAGCGCTGATGGATTGCATGATTCTAAATATAAAACCATTCCAGAATTGTTAAAGCAAAAAGATTATCATTCAGGCTATGTTGGAAAAGTACATTATGGAGACTATGATTCAGATATTTCCAATCGTAGTTTCCCTCTCAATCATGGTTTTGATTATTATTTTGGACACACTTCTGCACGCAAGCATTATATAAATCATAAAAAAGAGATTGAAGATGCTTTTATTGAAACAAAAGAAAAGTATATGAGAAAAGGACAAACATTGCGACAAGGTTCACTTTGGGAAAATAAAAATCCTGTAGATACTATTGCGTTTTTTACCAAATTAGTGGGTGAAAAATCTAGGAAGTTTATTAATAAAAACAAAGACAATAAATTCTTTCTGCAAATTGCGTTTAACGCTGCTCATAATTTTACGCATCAACTACCTCAAGAATATTTAGATAAATTTAAACTTAAAGGATATCATGATTGGAATCCAGCAGTAGAAGAATATTATGAGTGGTATGTCAAAGGAAGATTTCCAAACAACGATGAAGGAAGAGCACACTATTTGGGGCAAGTACACTATATGGATCAAGAAATTGGTAAACTTCTCGATATGCTAGAAGAAAAGAATTTACGAGAAAACACGCTTATTTTCTTTATTAGTGATAATGGAGGTTCAACTCCTATTTATGCAGACAATACCCCATTAAGAGGGTCAAAATATCTTTTGTATGAAGGAGGTATTAGAACACAGATGTTAGTTTCTTATCCAAGAAAATATGAAAAAGGTAGAGTTTACAATAATATGATAAGTGCTATGGATATATTGCCATCAATATGTGAAGAGGTTAAAATCAAAATCCCAAATTATGTTGATGGAATTAGTCTTTCTCCTCTGTTACAAGGAAAAAACGAAAACATTCAACACGATTATCTTTTTTGGGACACTGGTCATGAAATCGCAGTAAGGAAAGGAAATTGGAAACTACGTAAATCATTTAATGACGAGGAAGCAAAATATGAAATGGTGGAGTTAGAGCTTGGGGAATTTTTAAATAATCTTGATATTGATGTGGAAGAAAGAGTAAATTTAATTTCTAAAGAAAATAAAATACAAAAAGAGCTAAATGAATTGTATAAAAAGTGGAAAAACCAGGTCACTAATAGTATTAAATAGATATGGCAAATACAATAGGACAAAATCATTGAATAAACCTCACACTCAACTCTTAAGTTATTGATATACAACAAAAAAGCCTTCCTTTTTAAGGAAGGCTTTGTACTCGAGGCGGGACTTGAAACTATATATTTAAGCACCTCCCGTAGCCCCTGTAAAACATAAGAAATCCCTTTAAAGTTAACTAAAGACAAGTATATCAATTGTTTTGAGAAGTTAACTAGAGTTAACTAAAATGAGTTATGATTAAAAAATGGTTGGCACACGGTATTTACGCACACAAAAAACACATTCTTGTTGCCAATAGAGCGGCAGGACGAATAGTGAAATTTACCAAGAGAGGCAAATTTTTGGAAATCTTTAGTGATATTCCAGTGGGCAGTCTTATTTGTAATGTCACTTACAAAACGGAGTATTATTTCTTAAATGCTTTGAGTGCCATTGGTGAGGAGAAATCTGCTCCCATCTATATCCATACAGGTGAAAAATTAGAATCAACAGTGATTTCTGGAGGTTTAAATATTCCAACATTAACTAATATTCATCAGGTTTGGCCACATTATGTGGAGAAGGAAAATGGATCTAAGGAGCTGTATCTCTTGGTACATGGATGGGACAAAGGTAAATTTGCTGTCTTGAAACACGAAAAATAAGTCCTTTTTGTCTTTCTATTTTTTATGACATATTTTTTTAATTTAATAATTAAAGAAATTCCTAAGTAATGAAGAATTCCTGCCAAAAAACATTATTTTTTTGTGATTTTGAGTCTTATTATTCTTCAATCGATGAGAATCCATACCTTAGAATATAACCAAAATAGACAGTCCCTGTATTTGTTTTTCATCAAGCTATTTTTCATATTACCAAGAGCAAAGTCTGTTTTTCCAAAAAATTCATTGTCCTTGTCTTACGTTTAAGCATATTCAGATAAAGCAGATTGTGGACTACCCCATAACAGATTCATTTATTGAAGATTATACTTTAGAAATTTAATCTAGCAAATTTTGTGTTGAAGGTTACATTAGTTTTGCCCTAACAGGATATAAATCAATATGGTCAAAAAACAAAGAAAAATAGACAAGTGTTTAGTATATTTCCATTCCTTCATATCTAATATATGCAGATCTGTAGTCTTAAATTCCTTGTCTTGAGGGTAAAAATAGGAAACACCAAACATAACCGCTAGATTAATTAAGAATTCAATACCCCAAATATGAACAAAGTGTATATCTGTTTTTAGAATGAAAGTGGTTGTAATATAAAAAGCAAGTCCTACAAATAATGCTGCTTTGGCCCCAGTGGCCGATACTTTCTTTAGAAAAAATCCAGCTAACATAATAGAAGCAATAGGAATAAAGAAAATACCATTTAATTGTTGTAATAACTGGTAGA
>ERZ1049444.1598-NODE-1598-length-16647-cov-7.000362_pt1 | contig 16647 bp, 14 predicted proteins | sample MGYA00383101_ERZ1049444 | MGnify/ENA primary metagenome ERZ1049444 (study PRJEB29581, sample SAMEA5548371) | metagenome | biome: marine; feature: coastal; material: water | depth 50 m | study: Short-term variability in the microbial, nano- and picoplankton...
ACGCCTTTGGCGACTGTGGTTCCCAGAAGATCACCGTGATCGGTCACGCCGACTCGACCGACGTTTCTGCGTCCAACGCCAACGTCGTCTACGAGTACGCCCCAGCTGGTTCGAGCCAGGGTTCGGGCGATCTGGTTGCTCCAGTAATCCCCGTGCGCGGCGGCACTCTGGTACAAGCCAGCACCCAGGTAGGAACGGGTATCAACCACGGAGTGAACTCCGGGGTCGCGATCGGTAACCCGAGTTCGAAGATGTTCGCCTCGCTGATCCATCTCGACGCCAACTGGGATCCCCAGCCGTACCTGGCTGAGTCCTGGGAGGTATCGGATGACCAGTTGACCATCACCCTGCATCTTGTGGACGGTGCGACTTTCCACGATGGGGCACCAATCACGTCAGCCGACGTGAAGTTCTCGATCGAAGTGGTCAAGAACAACCACCCGTTCACCGGGATGTGGGGGCCACTCGAGTCGATCGACACGCCCGATGACCTCACGGTGGTCATCAACCTGGCCAACCCACACCCCGCAATGTGGATCGCCATGTCGGACGTGCTTATGCCGATCATGCCGAAGCACATCATGGATGACGGCACGGCGATCAATGACATGAAGGGACATCCGAACAACACGGCTTCTTTGGAGGGTGACCTCATCGCGGTCGGTTCGGGTCCATTCGTCCTCACCGAGTGGAGCCCCACACAGAAAATCGTGCTTGAGGCCTACGAGGACTTCTTCATTCCGGGTCGCCCCTACCTCGACAGCATCATCTACGTCATCGTCCCCGACGAGGACGCAGCTTTGCTGGGGTTGGAGAGCGGCGAATACGACGTGGCGGGCTACGCCAGTGTCCTCAACGAGAAGAAGGTTCTCGAAAATCCGGACCTGGATTCCAGTCCCACACTCACCGGTGTCGCTTCGTTGAACCATCTGCAGTTCAACATGGCCAACGAGGTCATGAGCGACCTTCGAGTGCGGCAGGCCATCGCCTACACGATTGACCGGGACTACATCATCAACACCTTGCACCAGGGGATGACCGAGGAGTTGCTGGGCGGGATCCACCCGGCCAGCCCGTTCTATAACCCGAACGTGGAGCGCTACGACGTCGACCTGGACAAGGCACGTGCCCTGCTGGCCGAGGCCGGCTACGCCGATGGTTTGGATTTGAGGATCCACTACATCCCAGGCCCGAACGAGCAGCAGCGCAACGTGGCCGAGTACATCTCCTTGGCACTCAGTGAAGTCGGGGTCAACGTAGAGGTTGTCAACTCGGCTGACGCTGGTGCGTGGGTCGGCATCTTCTTCGGCGGCCCAGACGCCTGGCAGATGACCATGACCGCCTACTTCAACTGGGGCGACCCAGTCATTGGCGTACAGCGGGCCTACGTATGCGACAACATCAAGGTTTCCTTCTTCGTCAACAACTCGGCCTACTGCAATGAGCGGGTCGATGAGTTGCTTTACGCCGCGGCGATCGAAATGGACTTCGACGCCCGGAAGGCGCTCTACGACGAATTCCAGGAAATCACAGCGGTGGAGTTGCCGTTCTACAACATCAACGCTTTGCCGATCTACGGAGCCAACCAACCGGACGTGATCAACCTGCCAGACGGTCCATGGGGCGGTCTCTCAGGTATGGAGAACGTCTGGCTCGACCGGTAGAGACGGCAAAGGGCAACAAGACACACTAAGAACGAGGTGACAGCACTCGCCCGGGCCATCGGGATCAGATTAGGACTAGCGATCGGACTGCTATTGGCGGTCGTGGTTGTGGTCTTCTTTCTGATCCAGGTGGCTCCGGGCGACGCTGCCCTGTACCTCGGCATACAGCAGGGTGTCGGCGACCCCGAGTACCTAGCCGGGCTAAGAGCTGACTACGGGCTGGACCGCCCACTACTGGTCCAACTCGGGTCTTATATCGGCCAGGTCGCCCAATTGGACCTGGGCCAGTCCACCTACTTCGACCAGCCAGTCCTGGGATTGATCCTGGACCGTCTCTTCGCAACGGTGCTGCTGGCCGGCGCGTCGCTGTTCTTCGCTGTAATGGTTGGTGTGGCCATCGGGGTGTTCACGGCCCGCCGGCCGGAGAGTCCGGCCTCGCACGGAGTGACGGTCCTGAGTCTCCTCGGCTTTGCCACCCCGGTCTTCTGGTCAGCCCTGATGTTCATCGTTATCTTCGCTGCAGGCCATCCGTTCAGCATCCTGCCGGTAGGCGGTATCGAGGACGTGCGCTACAACGGCAACTGGCTCGGTGAGACCATCGACCTTCTTCAGCACCTGGTCCTCCCGGCGCTCAGTCTCGGCATTATCTACCTGGCCATCTACTCCCGGCTGGCCCGAGCCTCAATGCTCGAGGTGCTCGAGTCCGACTACATCCGCACCGCCCGAGCTAAGGGCGCCCACGAGCGGGTCGTGGTTTACAAACACGCTCTGCGCAACGCCATCATCCCCGTGGTCACAACGGTTGGCCTACAGGTCGGAGCCCTCTTCTCGGGTGCCCTCCTGGTTGAGTTTGTGTTTGGCTGGCCCGGAATCGGACGGCTGGCCGTCAACTCGATCCTCCGCCGCGACAGTCCGACGTTGCTTGGCATCATGATCTTCGCGTCGGCAATGACCATTGTGGCCAACCTGCTCACCGACCTCGCTTACCGTCTCATTGACCCCCGAATCCGCGTCGGAGGATCCAGATGACCGACCTCGGAATAGCCGTCGACTCGGTCGAAACTGGCAGCCGTGGAGCCCTCCGCATGTTCCTCCGGAACAAAGCGGCAGTATTCGGCCTGGTCGTGTTCACACTCATTGCCCTGATCACAATCTTCGGACCTGGTCTCTACGGGACATCCGCGAGAAAAATGGTGGCCCCACCGTTTCTAGGACCAGGCGACGACCTAGCACCGCTTTTAGGCACCGACTACCTCGGGCGAGACATTCTGGCCGGCATCATCACCGGGGGCCGAACCACCCTCTTGGTTGCCATCGTGGCCGCGCTTATGACTATGACCTTCGGCCTGGTGATCGGCAGTCTGGCCGGGTATTTCGGCAGGTGGATCGACTCCCTACTCATGCGCTTCACCGAGATCTTCCAGGTGATGCCGTCCCTGCTCTTCGCTCTGGTCGTCATCTTCCTGCTCGGACCGGGAACCCGGAACGAGACACTGGCCATCGGCCTGACAATGTGGCCGGCCGGTGCCCGCCTCACCAGAGCTGAATTTCTACGATGGCGTGAAATGGAGTTCGTAAAAGCCGCCCGGGCCATCGGCTGCAGCGACCTACGGATCATGTTTCGCACGATCCTCCCCAACGCCATGCCCCCACTACTGACCTGGACCACTCTCATCGTGGTAACCGCAATCCTCTTTCATGCGGGATTGGCCTTCCTGGGCCTGGTGGACATCAACAGTGTCAGCTGGGGTTCGATGATGGGCAAGAATCGGGGCTACGCACTGACCGCCTGGTGGACGGTCGCCTTCCCGGGGGCGGCCATCATGATCACTGGACTCAGCATCGCCCTGATCGGAGATGGTCTCCAAGACGCCTTCAACCCGAAGCTCCGGGGGCGCTGATGCCCCTCCTCTCAGTCTCCGACCTCACGGTCACCTTCGACGATTTCACTGCCGTGGACTCTGTGGACTTCACCATCGAACCCGGTGAGACGCTGGGCGTGGTCGGCGAGTCAGGTTCCGGCAAGTCGGTCACCGCGCTTTCAATCATGCGGCTGATCGAAATGGGGACCCGGGCAAAGATCACCCGCGGTCGAGTCGAACTGGAAATGCCCGACGGTTCGACCCTCGACCTTTTGGATCAAGACGAGCCCACCATGAGAAGCATCCGCGGCAACCAGATCGCCATGATCTTCCAGGAGCCGCTCACCAGCCTGAACCCGGTGTACCCAGTCGGCGAACAGATTGCCGAGGCATTGCGGATCCACGAGGGGTCCAGCAGGAAGGCAAGCATGGCCCGGGCCCGAGAAATGTTTGACCTGGTGCGGATACCCGAGGCCGACAAGAGGATCGGTCAATACCCCCACGAGATGTCCGGAGGCATGCGCCAGCGAATAATGATTGCCATCGGCCTGTGTTGCGGACCCCGACTACTTATCGCCGACGAACCCACAACGGCCCTCGACGTAACCATCCAGGCTCAGATTCTTGGACTCATCAAGCAGCTCCAGGTCGAGACCGGCACTGCGATGATGCTCATCACCCACGACATGGGTGTGATTGCGGAAGTGGCAGACCGCGTCGTCGTCATGAACCAGGCAAAGATTGTTGAACAGGGCCCTGTAGAACAGATCTTCCACTCTCCGAGAGAGTCGTACACCCGAGGCCTACTCAGCGCGGTGCCCAAACTCGGAAGCATGGCCGGCCACGACGGACCTAGACCGTTCAACCTGGCAGGAGACCTGGCATGACAAGCCAGGGCAAGGACCAGAGTCCCCTTATCGAGGTGCAGCACATCTCGAAACAATTCCCGACCGACCACAACGCTCGGGTGCACGCAGTGACTGATGTGTCGCTTCATATCGATCATGGTGAAACCCTCGCCGTGGTCGGCGAGAGCGGTTGCGGAAAATCCACCCTGGCCAACCTCATTATCCGTCTCCACGACGCGGACCAGGGCCGAATCCTCCTCAAGGGAGTTGACATAACTGGCCTCAACCCCAGGGAGATGCGCGTACACAGACAAACCCTGCAGATCGTCTTTCAGGATCCCTTCGCCAGCCTCGATCCCCGAGTCCGAGTCGGAGCATCTGTGGCCGAACCCCTGACGGTCCACAAAGTCGCCACTAAGGAGGAGGCGACAGACCAGGTGCGCCATCTGTTCGAACTGGTCGGTCTTGAACAATCGATGCTGAACAACTACCCCCACCAGTTCTCTGGCGGCCAACGCCAGCGAGTGTGCATTGCACGAGCCCTAGCACTGAAGCCCGAACTAGTCATTGCCGACGAGGCCGTCTCAGCCCTTGACGTGTCGGTTCAGGCCCAGGTCATGAACCTGATGCTGGAACTCCAGCAGGAGATGGGCCTGTCCTATCTGTTCATCAGCCACGACCTGGCTGTCGTAGAGCGCATCGCCCACCGGGTGGCCGTGATGTACCTGGGCCAGATAGTCGAACTCGGGTCACGCGAACAGGTGTTCCGGGACCCCCGGCACTCCTACACGAAACGCCTCCTGGGTGCCGTGCCAATCGCTGACCCCCGGCAGCGGACCGAACGACCGCTCATCACGGGCGAGATCCCCAGCCCGGTCTGGCCCGCGGGAGAAGGACCCGACCTGGTCACCCACACCGAGGTGGAACCCGGGCATCTGGTTGCTCAGGAATAGCCAGCGGTAACCGGTGTCAGCAGTGCACCTGCTCGCCGGATGCCGGGCGGTGCAACACTCCTGACTCGTAGGCCAGCAGAGCCAACTCCGGGTCATCGGGATGCACCTGACCGGTGGTGTCGACCAGCCAACTGTGGGTATCGACGTCGGGCCCCGGGAAGATCAGCGTCGCCGGACCCAAACCAGCCCCTGAGCCAGCCGTGGCAGCCGTGGCACCGTCGAGGTTCCGGAGCGTGCCGCTGCCCGGGGCGCATCGGAAGGTGGCCGCTCCGGCTTCCCAGACGACCGCCACGTGGACCACCTTGGGGGTGCCCTCGGGTGACACGGTGACAAGAAACGCCTCTGTGCCGTATTCCTCCAACCTGATGGGAACGTCGACGACCGACACGGGAATGCTCACAGCCGGACGGTAGCCCAGTCTCCCGTTGCCCTCCCCGAAGGTTCGGAATCTCCCTGCTCGCCGGACTCCCCGACCGACGGGTGCTTCCGAGTAGCGCAAACAATAGGTTACTGGCTAGTTTTTCTGGTATGAGCACCTTTCGTATCGGAGAAGCGGCGCAACTGCTCGGCGTGAGTCCGGACACCGTGCGTCGTTGGGCCGACGCGGGACGCCTGGCCACCGGGCGAACCGTCGGGGGCCATCGCACGATCGCCGGAACCGAACTGGCCCGCCTGGCCCAGGACCTGGCGGCCGAGGGCACACCTCCACCCGACGGCGACACCGGCGCTGCACTGTCAGCTCGCAACCGGTTCACCGGCTTGGTGACACGGGTGGTCCGGGACGGGGTCATGGCCCAGGTGGAGATTCAGGCCGGCCCTCACCGCGTGGTGTCGCTGCTCTCAGCCGAGGCTGTCGACGAACTGGGTCTGGAGCCCGGCATTCTGGCTGTGGCCGCCGTCAAGGCCACCAACGTGGTCGTCGAACGCCCCCGCTGACCGGACACTGGCACCTTCTCAACCAACGATGTGGACCCACCCGTCCTCTGGGGCGATCCTGTTGGCCGTCGTGGCCTCGATGGGCGCCACGGGATGCACCGAGGCTCCGGACGACACGGCACTGACCGTATTCGTTGCCTCGTCGTTGACTGAAGTAGCCGCAGACCTGACCGACGAGTGGGCCTCGACATCGGGCGTGGTCGTGGAGTTGGTGGCAGGCGGATCCAACCATCTGGCCGCCCAGGTGCGTGACGGCGCGCCCGCCGACGCGTTCCTGACCGCCGACGCCGATCTGTTCGACGATCTTGAGCGCCGGCTTCTCGTCAACCAGGCGACAGACCAGACGGCGGACCACGTGCCGACCGCCATCCACGACCTGGCCATCAACCATCTCGTGGTGGCCCGGCCCACGACCGGACCAGAACGTCGCCCGGCCGACCTGCGCGACCCGTCATTGGTGCTGGTGGCCTGCGCCGCCGGGGTCCCATGCGGCGATGCTGCGGCAGCCCGCTTCGGCGACCTCCCCGTCGACTCGTTCGAACCCAGCGCACGGGCCGTGGTTGCCCGACTGGCCCTCGACGAAGCGGACCTCGGCATCGTCTACGCCACCGACGTATCGGCTCATGCAGGCCTGGCCCCAGCATGGCCTCAGAAACCGACCTGTCCCTGCATCACCTACGCGGCCGCCAGCCTGTCACTGTCCGGGAATCCATTCGTGGCGTTCCTGACCAGCGACCGGGCCCGGCAGATCCTCACCAAGCACGGATTCGTTACGGGGCCAACCCGATGACCCGACCGCCGAACGCTCCCCGGTCGGTGCTGGTGGTCGCCGCGTTGGCTATGGCCTTCCTCGCCCTCCCAGTGCTAGCGCTGCTGCAGCGGGCACCGTGGTCCGGGCTGGTCGACCTTCTCCGACGGCGCGAGGTGGTCCAGGCCCTCGGGGTGTCGCTCCTCGTCAGCCTGACGGCCGCCGGCATCGTCCTCGTGCTGGGAACACCGATGGCCTGGGTCCTTGCCCGGGTCGCCGTGCCCTTCCGGCGTCTCGTCCGGACACTCGTGGTCCTGCCCATGGTGCTGCCTCCAGTCGTTGGTGGTACCGCTCTGCTGTTCGCCCTCGGCCGCCGCGGCCTGGTCGGCCAGTGGCTGGAACGGTGGTTCGACGTGACGCTGCCGTTCACCACGGCCGGTGCCGTGGTGGCCGCCACCTTCGTAGCCCTCCCCTTCTACGTGATCACCGTTGAGGGGGCGCTGCGTACCTCCGGCGAGGATCTCGAACAGGTCGCGGCAACGCTGGGTGCCGACCCGCTGACCGTTCTCCGACGCATCACCGTGCCCCGCCTGATCCCGGCCATGGGCGCCGGCCTGGCGCTGGCATGGGCCCGGGCCCTTGGCGAGTTCGGAGCCACCATCACGTTCGCCGGCAACCTGCCGGGACGGACCCGAACCCTGCCTCTGGCCACCTTCCAGGCACTCGAATCCGACCCGGAGGCCGCCGTAGCCCTCAGCCTCGTACTGCTGGCCGTGTCGCTGGCCGTTCTGCTCCCCACACGCCACCGTTGGCTCCCCACACGATGAGCACGATGCCACCCAGCCTGGAACCAGATCCGGGACTAGATCGGGAACCCTCCCGGGAACCGGTGCTGAAGCTGGACGGCACCGCCACCGTCGGCGACCTGGTCCTCCGGGTGGCCCTGGAGGTGCTACCCGGCGAACTGGTGGCCGTAGTCGGCCCCAACGGAGCGGGCAAGACCACACTCCTGAGACTGCTGGCCGGACTAGTCCGCCTCAACGACGGACGGCTGGACCTCGGTCGCAGAACCGTCGACGACGGCTCTGACCGGGGCTTCGTTCCCGCCCATTCTCGTCGGATCGGCTGGGTGCCCCAGGACCGCCTGCTGTTTGACCACCTGACGGTGGCCGCCAACGTAGGTTTCAGCCCCCACTCAACCCCCGACCGGGTGGATTCCCTCCTGACAGGGCTCCACCTGCAGGACCTGGCAGATCGTCGGCCCAACGAGTGTTCCGGCGGCCAGGCCCAGCGGGTAGCAGTGGCCCGCGCCCTGGCCACTGATCCGGACCTGCTCCTGCTCGACGAGCCGTCCACGGCGCTCGATGCCGGGTCTCGACGGCGGATCCATGCCCTGCTGGGCAACCGGGACCAACGACCAGCCACCCTGTTAGTCACCCACGATCCAGCCGAGGCAGCCGACCTGGCCGATCGAGTGCTGGAGCTCACCGCCGGTCAGATCGCCGGAACCCCACCGCTCTAGGGTCCGGTCCGTGGACAGCACCTCCGGACAGACCCCAGACGGGGTACTCCAACGGTTCCGCCTGGACGGGCGGGTCGTGGTGGTCACCGGCGCCAGCTCGGGCCTTGGCGAACGGTTCGCCCGGGTGTTGTCCGACGTGGGGGCCCGGCTCGTACTGGCCGCCCGCCGCACCGAACGCATCCAGGCCCTGGCCGACGAGCTTCCCGATGCGCTCGCCGTCAGCGTGGACGTGGCGGCCGACGACGGACCGCAGCACCTCATCGACACCGCCATCGACCACTTCGGTCGGATCGACGTACTGGTGAACAACGCTGGCATCTCAAGGGTCGTCCCGGCCGTCGACGACGATCTGGACGGCTTCCGCCACGAGTTGGCTGTCGACCTGGTGGCCCCCTACGAACTGGCCCGGCGGGCCGCCCGGTGGTGGATCGCCGAGGACCACCCGGGCGTGGTGGTAAACGTGGGTTCGATCCTGGGCCAGGTATCCGGCGGTCGCCTCCGCGTACCCGGATACGCCGCGGCCAAGGGAGGCCTCCACAACCTGACCCGTGAACTGGCCGTGCAGTGGGCTCGAAAGGGAATCCGGGTCAACGCACTGGCCCCAGCATGGTTCGAGACCGAGATGAACTCCGACGACATGTTCCACACCGACGCGGGTCGGAGCTACGTCGAGTCGGGCACACCGATGGGTCGGGGCGGGCTGGCTCACGAACTGGACGGCGCCCTGCTGCTCCTGGCCTCGGACGCCGGCTCCTACCTCACCGGGCACATCCTGGCCGTCGACGGCGGCTGGACAGCCGTCTGATGCGGGTCAGCCCAATGACGCGGCTCGCCTGAAACAGAGCCACCTGGACCGGCGCTACTAGATCAGGGACGCCAGCCCCAGAGACTCTTGAAGGAACACCAACTGCACCAATAGGAGATTTTCGGCCACCTCGACCTGGGGGGTCATGTGGGTGACGCCCGACAGCGGCAGGACCTGATGGGGCCGCCCGGCCTCCAGCAGGGCCCGCGACAGGGCGAGGGTGTGGGCGACCACCACGTTGTCGTCGGCCAACCCGTGGACCAGTAGCAGCGGGCGATCCGGCACGTCATCCCCACGGGGCGCCCAATCCTCGGCGGAGCACAACCCACTCCGCAGGTAGTTCTCGGGCTCGACGTCCGGATGCCCCAGGTAACGCTCGGTGTAGTGGGTGTCGTAGAGGCGCCAGTCGGCGACCGGCGCTCCAGCCACCGCGGCGTGGAACACGTCGGGCCGACGTAGCACGGCTAGTGCCGCCAGGTAGCCACCAAACGACCAGCCCCGGATAGCCACCCGCCCGAGGTCCAGTCGGTCGTCGGTAGCGGCCACAGCGTGCAGGGCATCAACCTGATCCTCCAGTACCGGTACGGCCAGATTGCCACGAACCGCCCGATCCCAGGCGGGGCCGCGGCCCGGCGTCCCCCGCCCGTCAGCCACCACCACGGCAAAGCCCCGGTCGGCGAACCACTGGGAGGTGAGGTACTGGCCCCGTACCCGCTGTACCCGTTGAGCATGCGGTCCGCCGTAGGGATCCAGCAGAACCGGAAGCGGTGATCCGTCGTGACCATCGGGCAGGAGTACCGCGGCTCGCAGCGACCGGTCTCCGACCACGTGGAAGGTCGGACGTGGCCGGACCACCGGCTTTTCGACATGGGAGGCCAGCACGAACCCGCCCGGATGGACCGTGGTAGTCGAACTGTCGAGGTCTGCCACCGTCACCACCGTGACCCCACCACCGACCACCGCCGAGCGGAGGCCCCCTCCTCCGGACACCGTTTCGACCAGTCCGTCGTCCAGGGGAATCCGTAGGACGTCGACGTCCATGGGATCGGCCGAGGCACGAACCACGACACCGGCCCGGTCGCCGTCGACGTCCGCGCCGACGATGGATCGAACCTGTATCCCGTCGAGGGAGTCGGGAAACAAGACGACCCCGTCCTGGACCAAGCGGTAGGCCCCGTCCCTGGACTCCACCGTGAAGAGGGAGCCATCGGCCACCAACGGCGAACCCGGGACGAGGTCGACCCAGTGCTCGTCGGTCGTCCGGTGCCGCTCCTCGACGGCACCCGTGGACGGATCCAACTCCAGCACGGCCAACGTTCGTTGGTCCCGGGTCTGGACGACCAGCAGCGGTCGTCCCCCAACTGGCCAGTGCACGTCGGCCAGGTACTCAAACGTGGCGCCCTGGCTCCAATCCACGTCAATGGTCGAACTGCCGGTGGTCCCGTCGGTAGCGGGAGCGGCTTCATCCAGGTCGACCAGAGCTAGGCCGACCGTGGCATTGGCCGTGCCGGCGGCCGGATACCGGATGGCCCGCGGCCGCTCCGCCGGATCCGTCGGCGAGGAGATCCACCACTCGGCTACCGGTGCCGTGTCTACCCTAGAGATCAACATCCGTCGACCATCGGGCGCCCACCAGTGCCCACGGTTGCGACCCATCTCCTCGGCAGCCACGAACTCGGCCGACCCCCATGACACGGTCGGCGTGGACCCTCCGATCACCCGGCGGTCGCCACCGGGCCCCGTCGTCCGGACGGATGCACCCGACACGTAGGCCACTGACGTGCCATCTGGGCTGAGTCGTGGATCGAAGGCACCTCCGCTGGACGGGAGCTCAACCACCCGGGCGACGGACCCCTGTCCGTCATCCGTGTCGCCCGGCCTAGGTACCTCGGCGAGGAAGACTCGGCCGTCGAGCACGAAGCACAACCGCGATAGGTCGGGTAGCCCGTCGTAAGCCACGATCCCACCCCCGGATTCACGGACCCGCTCGCGGCGGGCCAACTCGGCCGCCGGCACCCCGCCGGCACCCTTGCACGGCCCTTCGTCGTCAGCAATGTCGTCAGGGGACAGCGCTCCCGGATCGGCGATCAATCGCTCCTCGCCGGTTCCTGGGTCCATACACCAGAGGGCGTTGATCGGGTCATCGCCCGAGGACGAACGCAGGAAAACCACCCGGGATCCGTCGTCGGCCACCCGGACGTCACGCGGTGCCCCGCAGGTGAAGCGTCGGGTCCGTGCATGCTGGCGCGGGAACGTCTCGGTGGCTTCGATCACGTCCGGACACTAGGGCCGACACCGGGCGCTGCCTGCTTCCGTCCCGCTTCTGACCAGTTGCCTGTATTGGCGCCAGGGCTCGACCGCTGGGACGATCTCTTCATGCGACCGGTCTCTCCATGCAACTAGGCCTCAGCCTCGGCTACTGGGGAGCACAACCCCCGGCTGATCTCGTGGACCTCGTCCAGGAGGCCGAGCGTCTCGGCTACGACGCCGCGTGGACCGCCGAGTCGTGGGGTAGCGACGCCTTCTCGCCGCTCGTCTGGTTGGCCGCCCACACCGAACGCATCCGTCTGGGCACTGGCATCGTCCAGATGTCGGCCCGCACGCCCACGGCCACGGCCATGCACGCCGTCACCCTTGACCATCTCTCGAACGGCCGGCTCATCCTGGGCCTCGGCGTGTCGGGCCCCCAGGTCGTCGAGGGTTGGTACGGCCAACCGTCCAACCGCCCGCTGGCCCGCACCCGCGAGTACGTCGAGATCCTGCGGCGAGCCTTCCGGCGCGACGATCACCTGTCCTTTGACGGCGACTTTCACCAGCACCCCTATGTGGGCGAGGGTTCGACTGGGTTGGGTAAGCCCCTGAAGGTCATGGTCCATCCCCTGCGGGCCAACATCCCCATCTTCATCGGCGCCGAAGGCCCGAAGAACGTGACCCAGACGGCTGAGATCGCCGACGGCTGGCTGCCGCTGTACTACTCGCCCTACCGACCCGAGGTGTACGCCGACCAGTTGGCCGGAGCCCCAGCCCACTTCGAGGTGGCGTTGAACCTCGCAGTCACCGTCACCGCGGACGATTCACCCGACGCCATCGCCTCGGCGCTGGCTCCGGTGAAGGCCATGTTGGGCTTCTACGTGGGAGGCATGGGCGCCAAGGGGCAGAACTTCCACACGAAGTTGATGGCCCGAATGGGCTTCGCCACCGAAGCCGACCGTATCCAGGACCTGTTCCTTGAGGGTCGACGAGACGAGGCCATTGCCGCTGTACCCGACCAGTTCGCCGACGAGATCTCGCTGATCGGCACCCCCGAGCGCATCCGTGACCGTCTGGCAGCCTTCGAGGAGAGCCCGGTGACCATGCTCAACGTGGCCCCCCGATCGGCCGGTCACCTGGCCCGGGTGGCCGAAATCCTGCTCGGCTGAAAACGCCTCACTACCGGAACACCCGGCGTTTTACCGGGGCGACCGACCCCATCGGCGGCGGGGCTCAACGTCTGCCCAAACGCCCGTTCCGGGTGTAGGTTCCGCGCCGTGTCAACGGGCCGGGGGGTGACCATCCGTGCGGCGGTGAGCCGAGGCGTCGGCATCCCGACCGATATCGAGAACGTTCATCTGGCCGCCCCAGGTCCCGGCGAGGTCCGGGTGGAGGTCGAGGCCTGCGCCGTCTGCCACTCCGACCTGAGCTACCTCGACGGCACATGGGCCACCGACTTCCCACTCGTGCTGGGCCACGAGGCCACCGGGCGCATTCTCGAAATCGGGGTCGAGCCGGAGGCGGACGACGAGTTGATCGATCTCTCCGTCGGCGACCCGGTGGTCATCTCGCTCATCCGGACCTGTGGAAACTGCCGGGCCTGCCTCCGGGGCCACGACGTGGCCTGCACAGGCGACATCGCCCTCAACGACACCAGTCCACTGACCGATGCCGGCGGTGCACCCCTCATCCAGGGCCTGGCCGTGGGCGGATTCGCCACCCAGGTGGTCGTCGACCGCTCTCAGGTCGTGCCCCTGCCCGCTGACGTCGACCTGGTGGCCGCCTCGCTACTGGGTTGTGGTGTGCTGACCGGTTCGGGGGCGGTCACCAACACGGCCCAGGTCGCCGCCGGCGACACGGTGGTCGTGGTGGGCTGCGGTGGTGTGGGTATTGGCGCCATCCAGGCGGCCCGTCTCGCCGGTGCCCACCCGATCGTGGCCGTGGATCCGGCGGTCGACAAGCGCGACGCCGCACTGGGCTTCGGCGCCACCCACACAGCAGATCCAACTGCTGACCCGACCGGCGGCTCGACGGGTGGCGGCCACCCCGGCGGGCATTTGGCTGCCGTCATCACCGAGGCGACGGGTGGCCACCTGGCCGACCACGTGCTGGTCACCACCGGTGCCCCGGCGGCCCTCGACGGCGCCATCGACCTGTTGGCCCCCATGGGCCAGCTGGTCATCGTGGGCATGGCCGGCGACGACGTCACCATCGACGTGGCTCCCAGTTGGCTGGCCGCCGCCAACAAGTCGATCCTCGGTTCGAAGATGGGTACTGCCCGGGTGGCCGTCGACGTTCCGGCGCTCATCGACCACCACCGGGCCGGGCGCCTCGACCTGGCCGGCATGGTCTCCAGCACCCACACTCTGGACGACATCCAGGACGCATTTGACGAGGTCTGGCGGGGCGACGTGGTACGAACCGTGGTGCTCCCCAACGGGACGGTCACCGGAAATCCAACGACCGCTGCTGCTTCGACGGCAGCAGGGGGACCCGCAGCATGCTGATCCGCGACGTCGAGACCTTCGTGGTCGGCAACCCGCCACCCCGACATGGTGGCCGCTACTTCATCTTCGTGAAGCTGACCACCGACGACGGGATCGAGGGCATCGGCGAGGCCTACGTGGCCACCGTCGGCCCGCACCTGGTGGCCGACATGATCGTCGACGTGGCCGACCGTCACCTGGTGGGCCACCGTCCGTTCGACGTGGAGTCGTTCTGGCGTCGGGCCTACGGCAGCGGCTACGCCCTACGGCCCGACCCCACTCTTTGCGGGATCATCAGCGCGCTGGAAATGGCGTGCTGGGACATCATCGGCAAGGCCACCGGGCGTCCGGTGTACGACCTCCTGGGCGGGCGGGTCCACGAAGGCCTGCGCTCCTACACCTACCTGTATCCCGATGACGGGGACGCCTATGACCCGCTCGACGGGCCGAACCTCTACTCCGATCCCGACCTGGCCGCCGAGGCAGCGGTCCGGGCCGTCGACCAGGGGTTCACCGCGGTCAAGTTCGACCCAGCCGGTCCCTACACGGTGTTCGACGGCCGCCAGCCGTCGCTCGAACGCCTCGACCTTTCGGAGCGCTACACCCGGGCCGTCCGCGAGGCGGTCGGCAACCGGGCTGACCTCCTGTTCGGCACCCACGGTCAGTTCACTCCGTCCGGCGCCCTCCGGCTGGCCCGGCGCCTCGAGGCCTACGACCCGCTCTGGTTCGAGGAGCCGGTCCCGGCCGACGACCTCGAAGGCATGGCCCGGGTGGCGGCCGGCACCACCATCCCGGTGGCCACCGGCGAACGTCTGACCACCGTGTCGGAGTTCGCCGCGGTGCTCCGGGCCGGCGCGGCATCGATCCTGCAACCTGACTTGGGTCGCAGCGGGGGGATCCTCCAGGGCAAGAAGATCGCGGCGATCGCCGAAGTCCATCAGGCGTTGCTGGCCCCCCACTGTTACTGCGGACCGGTTGTGGCGGCCGCCAACATCGCATTGGCCGCCTGCACCCCCAACTTCCTGGTCCTCGAGTCGATCGACCGCTTCGATGGCTTCCACGCCGACCTGCTGAAGACACCCATCCGCTGGGAGGACGGCATGGTCATCCCGTCGACCGAACCGGGTCTCGGCGCGGTGCTCGATGAGGATGTCGCCCGGGCGCACCCCTACGAGGGTGGAGAACTCCACCTGGAGGCAGGCGGCGAGCCCATGCCGTTCGACGAAGGACTCGCCTGATGGCCGACTCCCGACGGGGGCGTCTCAGCGGGCGTTCCCGGGTCCGCGACGTGGCCGGCGAGCAACCGCCGTGGCAGCAGCCCCGCATGCGATTCGACCCCTTGCGGGCCGTGTCCGACGACGAGCTGGAGGCCATCCACTTGGCCTCGCTGCGGGTCCTGTCCGAGACCGGTATCGACTTCCTGGACGAGACGGCCCGCCGACAGTTGGCCGACGCCGGATGTGACGTGGCCGGCAACCGGGTTCGCTTCGACCCCGAACTGGTCCAGCAGCTTGTGTCCACCGCTCCAGCCGAGTTCACCCTGCATGCTCCGAACCCGGACCGTGACCTCCACATTGGCGGCGACGTCATCACCTACACCAGCGTGGCTAGCCCCCCGTTCGTGACCGGGCTGGGTCGTGACCGCCGTGACGGTAACCGCGACGACTACCGGGACCTGCTCAAGCTCGGCCAGGTGCTCAACGTGGTCCACACGGTGGCCGGCTACCCGGTCGAACCCATGGACCTCCACCCGTCGGTCCGCCACCTGCACGCCACTCACGACATGCTCACTCTCTCGGACAAGGTGCCATTCGTCTACAGCCTTAGCCGCCAACGCAACCTTGACGCCATCGAAATGACCCGTCTGGCCCGGGGAGTCGACGACGACACGCTGAGCGCCCAGCCGTCCCTGTACTCGGTCATCAACGCCAGCACCCCGCTGCGCTACGACACGGTGATGCTCCACGGCATCCAGGAGATGTCGGCCCGTAACCAGTGCATCGTCATCACCCCGTTCACCCTGGCGGGCGCCATGGCACCGGTGACGGTGGCCGGCGCCCTGGTGCTCCAGAACGCCGAGGCGTTGGCCGGCATCGCCTACACGCAGGTAGTCCGCCCCGGGGCCCCGGTCATCTACGGCGGTTTTACCTCCAACGTCGACATGCGCTCCGGAGCACCAGCCTTCGGGACCCCCGAGTACTGGAAAGCCTGCCTGGTGGGCGGCCAGCTGGCTCGGCGCTACGACCTGCCCTACCGCTCGTCGAATGTCAACGCGTCCAACAGTGTCGACAGCCAGTCGGCAACCGAGAGCACCATCGCCGTGTGGGGAGCGGTAATGGGTGGTGTCAACCTCCTCCTCCACGGCACCGGTTGGCTCGAAGGCGGCCTGCTGACCTCCTTCGAGAAGTTCGTGATCGACGCCGACCTGCTGAACATGGTGACGGCCATGCTCCAACCTGTGACCATCGACGATGCTGCCCTAGCCGTCGAGGCCATCGCCGAAGTAGGGCCGGCCGGACACTTCTTCGGCACCCAGCACACCCAGGACCGCTACGCCACCGAGCACTTCCAAC
>ERZ1049444.1604-NODE-1604-length-16622-cov-7.524235_pt1 | contig 16622 bp, 19 predicted proteins | sample MGYA00383101_ERZ1049444 | MGnify/ENA primary metagenome ERZ1049444 (study PRJEB29581, sample SAMEA5548371) | metagenome | biome: marine; feature: coastal; material: water | depth 50 m | study: Short-term variability in the microbial, nano- and picoplankton...
ATGAACCAATAGTTAGCAGGAGGGCCTAGTAAATAATTTACACCATACATTATAATTAATAAGCATGTTGCAAACACAAGAGCCCTTGCCACATCTTGTAAATATGGTCTCTGGTTGTCTATAACCATTGCATAAGAAACGCCGAGAATGATTGCAGTATGGCCTATTTGATTTTGTATATAACCAACTGCAGGAAACCCATATCCAGTATCAGGAGTAAGAATAGACATGCCTGCCCCTGCTATCCCAAAGAAAAATGCGAATATAAAAAAATCTCTTTTTTTGGTTAGCAAATAAATTAATATTGAAAATGATGAAAAATCACATAAATGAAGTGGGAGTCCTAATTTCCATTCGTCTAGATAGCCTTCTCTATAAAGATCCATGCCTTGATTGATCACAATTAAACTAATAATAAAATAAGTTAAATAAGAGTGGGTTAAAGCTGAGGAATGTTTAAAAAGCTTTGGAATAAATACTATGGATGCAATACATATAAAAACAATAAATATATGTGAAAAGCTTAATAAGACTAATTCGCTCATGACGATATTTTTTAAGCCAAATATTTACTTATGGGCTTTCAGGCAAAGAGCCATAATCTAAATCCTCATAAGGATTCTGAATTCCAATTGCATCTGGATGAACAACTGATATATCAATATCACTTCCAATATCTCCAACAAAGAAACCAGTAGCAGTATTTCTTGGTGATATATATATTGTTGCGAATCTTCCTGCCTTTGCATAGACCAGAGTAACCTCTTCTCCAACCTTAGATGAAATAAGCTGCCAGCCAGTTGAAAGAGTTTCTGTGCCGTAAAAAATAAGATTTTCTGCAGGACTAAATCCTGATGTCATGATGATTCTTCCTGAAATAGACTCCCCAGTTCCAAGCAAGACTGTAGGTGCTTTTACAATATCTGCATCTGATGGCAAGGGTAAGTCTTCAAGAAGATATGCAATGACTTTTCTTTGATTGGCTTGATATTCATCTGTAATAAGCGCACAACCAGAAAAAAGGATTAGTATAAAAAAAACTGAGAATATTTTATTTGTTTTCATAATACGATTATTGCACTAATTTTATATATTTTCATCACTTGATAAGTTTTTTTTTATGTCAAGTAAACTTGACAAATAAATAGGTTAGTAATATATTTACTTAGTTAAATAAAAAAATATTTATGGCAAAAATTACACATAAGGGCTCATGGATTAACATTAGTTCTCTAAATAAAGAAGATAAAAAAAATTATCTTATGTCGGCAGGAATGTTTATATTAGGAGCGCTGTTTTGGGGCTTGCATCTAAATACTGTAGACGGAATTTTTGGTCCTCCTGTATTTATAGATACAGATACTTCTATTTCATTTGGAGTTATAAGGGCTATGATTATTATTTGCTGGGTTATAGCGGTGATTTATTCAAGAAAATTCTTAAAAACTCAAGATGAGTTAATGCATAGATATTATTTAACCACTATGGCCTCTGGTGGAGCAGGCTTTATATCTGTAGGAATGTTGTTTTCAATAATAGATCCTTACATTGATTTAACAATTGGGTTTTATGGCTATTTTGTAGCATTTGCAATTGGAACAGTTGTTGGCGGCTATTTGTTTGATAAAAAATATTTGAGCGATGGAGAATAAATTAAAAGAACTGCGAATGCAGGGCAAGGTCAGCCAAGGCGCTTTGGCAGAGGCTCTTTCTGTTAGCAGGCAAACCATAAACTCGATTGAGAATGGAAAGTTTGATCCATCTTTAACACTTGCGATGAAGCTAACACGCTTCTTCAAGGTCTCTCTTGACGAGATCTTTATATACAAAGATTAATTAGGTATAAACACTTCCAAATTTATTATCTATAAAATCATCCCAAGATATTGATTCTTGCTTTATAAAACCTTTATCTTTTATTTTACCGTCTATATACATTTCCAATACACTACAAACACCTGATGCGGTGGTTCTTTGAATTGCACTAAATTTTTCATCCCCATATATTTTCTTTAAATACGTTTTTTCTTGAAGAATACCATCTATTTCACCGATAACTTTTACAAAAAACACAATTACATCATTAGTTGTTCTTGGGACTTCTTTGTCAAAAAGCTTTTCTAAAATATCTTTATTCTTTTTTAGATGCAGGTCATTAAACAAGAACTTCATGTGATTTAGATGCCCAGGGTATCTAATGGTTTTATAGGACAAATTATCTACCTTATGCTCATAGGTTTCACACATAGTTGCGCAGCCACCACTTGTATTAAATGCTTCATAGGCCTCACCTTCTATTGTTAATTTCTCTGCTCCTTCTAAAGGCATAACTTTGATAGATTTGCCCTCATAAATTGCATCCGCTTCATTACAGTATTCGTTAATCAGCCCGTTTGTAGACCAGCTTAGGTAATAACTCATTTCGTTGTTAGTGAATCTAGGCAATGCGCCTACTCTCATCATTACTTCATTCACTTTATCAAATTGGCTCATCATTCCAGCGGCACAAATATTAATTGCACCAGGAGCAAGACCGCACTGAGGCATCATGACGCTTGTTGTATCGATGCTTCTTATGAATTCTGTTGTCTCAACATCTTCGGTTAAATCGAAATATCCAATACCCATTTCTGCAGCAATGGTTCCTATATTTTTATTTATCGCAAATGGTCCAGCTGAAATTACAGCATCCATTCCTTTTAAAAATTCTCTAACTTGTTCTATATCGCGAGCATCAAGCCCCTCGGTGATATCACCATGCTTAATTTCATAATCATCCTTAAGGAGCTGCTTTATTGCCCAGCCAATATTACCTTTCCCAATAATTGCTATTTTAGCTTTCATCAAATTCAACCCCTTGAGCTAAAGGAAGCTCTTTTCCATAATTAACTGTTGCGGTAACTCTTCTCATATAAGTTTTCCAAGCATCCGAGCCAGACTCTCTGCCTCCACCTGTGTCTTTCTCTCCACCAAAAGCCCCACCTATTTCTGCACCACTTGTTCCAATATTTACATTAGCTATTCCACAGTCACTTCCTTCAGAGCTTAAAAATAACTCTGACTCTCTCATATCATTTGTAAAAATTGAACTACTGAGACCTTGCTTAACATTGTTCTGCATCTGAATAGCGTTGTTAAGTTCTGTAAATTTCTTTACATAAAGAATAGGTGCAAAAGTTTCATTTAACATTTCATCTTCTATCTTTAAAACTTCAACTATTGCAGGCATTACATAAAATTCTTGAGGATCTCCAACATCTAGTCTTTGTCCGCCATGAACTTTCACATCTTTATCACCAAGAGACTCCAAAACTTTTTGCATATCCTCGTAACTACTTTTTGAAATCAACGGGCCTAGCTGTGATGACTTATCAGAAGGATCCCCAATTTTAAGAGTGGCATAGTATGCGTGTAGCTTTTGCATGAATTCCTCATAGATATCTTCATGAACAAAAGCTCTTCTTAATGTTGTACATCTTTGACCAGTTGTACCACAGGCTGAAAAAGTCACACCTTTCACTGTTAAATCTAAGTCTGCAGTAGGGCAGATTATTGCTGCATTATTTCCACCAAGCTCTAGTAAAGTTCTGCCTAGCCTTGCTGAAACTATAGGCGCGAGCTCTTTACCCATTTGAGTGCTGCCTGTTGCAGATATAAGAGGTATATTACTATCTTTGCAAAGAGCTACGGCTTCTTCATTTCCGCCCTTTAAAACTAGAACGAGATCTTTATGCTCGCCGGCAACTTTATCCCAAGCATTTTTAAGTGCATCTGCACAACCGTTTGAATGCGGGCTGGGTTTCCAAATAATACTATTCCCACAAACAGAAGCTAAACAAAAATTCCATGCAAATACTGCCATAGGAAAATTAAAAGCTGTTATGCACCCAACTACACCAATAGGCTGCCATAATTCTTGAAGCCTATGATCTGGTCTTTCACTTGGCATAGTAAGACCATATAGTTGCCTACTAAGCCCTGTGGCAAAGTCGCACATATCAATTGCTTCTTGCACCTCTCCCTCAGCCTCAGTAACAATTTTTCTTGCCTCTGCAGTAATGACTTTTGCAAGGGCAGCTTTTTGAATTCTTAATTCATTTCCAAATTGCCTAACAACCTCACCCCTTTGTGGTGCTGGAACCAGTCTCCATTTTTTAGCAGCATTCTTTGAGGCTGCAACTAACTCATCATGATTATTAAATTCCATATATATTATTCCCCCGATATATCTTAATAACTTGGTAGACTCCAAATAGTCCAAAAATAACAACATAGGCCATATAAAAACTTTGAACTAAAGGATCTTCAATAGAGTCAACAAATGGATCGCTTGGTGGGAGTCTTTGAAGAACCTCTGCAGTGGTAGGAAGCATACTAAAGAAAACAGTTCCTGTGAGAGCAAGTTGTTTTAAATAAACATTTAAGAATCCAAAAATATTAAATCTTTCTAAACCCAATGCAAATAAGACAGCCAAGATAGTTATAACTGAAAGCCAGTGAGCGGTATTAAACGAGCCTGTTGCTCCATATAGAAGAAATGATGATGCGCATGTTATTACCGTGCTTAATAGATAAAACTTAGCAAGATTGGTATTCATAAAAATAAATCTATCTTTTATTAATAAATAAAGACCGATAACAATAGCTGCAATTCCAAGAATAGTATGAAACCAACCGATATAAGAAATTCCACCAAACATATTTATCCCCTAATTTATGTTGCTTTATTTTACTCTATTTAGCTTGATAGGTAATCGAGTAAAAGCTGTACCTTTTTTATTCCACCAAAATATTCAGCTTCTGCATCATCAAAACTACTTAAGCTATTCATTAAGTTTTGTTTCTGTTGAGGGTGCTTATGCACCAAATGCAGAGGTTGAAACAAAACATTGATAGTAAAAAGTGAGTACTCTTCATCAAATCGACAAAGAGTTTCTTTTTCAGATCTAATAAACCATTCTGCTGGATCTGTTTTAGGAAGTTGCTCTTCTCTTAAATAAAACCTATTTGTATCCCCATGAATTAGCCAGTTTTGTCTTGCAAAAGGTCTCATAACAGGAGCCTGTCTTATAAAGGTTGAAATTCTGTCACCAATTTTTTCGTTAAGGGTCGTAACGGGTTCATGAATTTCTGTCAGTGGCTTGCCTATCTTGGATTGAACATTCCAGTAACTAGGCGAGCAAACACTGGCAGCCAAAAGTTCTTGCTCACCATTAGACCTAATTAGGCAAAGGTCATCTTGAATACGCAAACTCATATCAGCAATTAGATCGGGATAATTCTTTTTATCTACTTTGAAGTGTTCATTAAGAATAGTCTGCGCCTCTAGGGATGAGGGTGTAACTGCAACAACATCATGGTAATTATTGTCTAATAGTTGTTTCTTATGACCTAAAAGTTCTGGGCCAATTTCTCGATTAAGCCATTCTTCCAGAGGTATTGGATTTAATCCAAGCTTATATTTTTGCTTTCCATCACCCCATGGCGGGTTATTCCAAAATGGTAGATCCTGTTCCTTGCTCAAATTATTTTGATTGTTTTTGCGGTTCGGGAGATCGAAATATTGGCCAGAATAATTGAGTTAGCGCAGAGACTTCAGATAAATTTTCTACACCAACCTCTTTAGGGTACTTTCTCGTTATTCTTGCAGTACCAAATATAATATCCCAAAGAAACAAGAGGTTCCCATAATTTCCTTTATAGTGGGTGTTCTCATCACTTAAATGTTTGCCATGATGCATCCAATGAGTCGATGGAGTTGATATTGTTCTTTCTAAGACCCACATAATAGGACTCATCCATTTTATTTCATAAAGTTTTTTATCCCATCTTAAATCGGTATGTGCTCCATAGATTACAGCCTGTTTTATTACGATGTAAACAGCATATACCCAGCCCGATCCCATAAAAAAAAGCGCGCCTGCGAACCACAAACCTGGCATTAGTAAGTAATACAAAAGAGCATTCCTGTAAACCACTCTAATAGAAAGATATTCAGGATCATGATGAGCTCTATGCAGGTTATATAGAACAGGGACGCTATGACAAGTTCTATGCCACCAGTATTGGGTTAAATCATCAAAAATTAATAGCAGCCCAAATATAGCAAAAAATCCCCAATTAGAAATTAGGCCTTGACTGGCGGGAAACAAAGTCTCGGCTAGGCCATACCCAAAGCCAAATACCAGTGGAAGTGCTAAGAAATTCAATTGGAAGAAACCAAATAACTCAACTACTCCATCCTTGGTGCGTTGGTTATTCTTTTTAAAAAAATTTGTAAATATGATCTCTAAAGCCACGAGGCCAAAGAATAATGCCAAAATTATTATTTGATAAGTTTCCATAAGTCTTAAATAATTTTATGTTTGCCCTGAAGAATCTCTAAATACATCTTATGATCACCAATAAAGCTCCATAAAGGGTACTTAAAAGTTGCTGGCTTATTCTTTTCAACAAAGAAATGACCAGTCCAAGCAAAGCCATAACCAACTAAAAGCGAATATAACAAAAACATAAAATTAAAAGTAATAAAAAATCTAATATATAGATATATGGCTATAGTTGTACCTATAAAATGCAGAAGCTTAGTGTATTTATTATCATGCTCACTAAGGTAATAAGGGTAAAAGTCTTTAAAACTTGTATATCTTTCCATGTTCTAGCCTATTTGGGTGCAGCTTCTGGCTGATAATCATAATAACCATCTAAAGGTATCATCATGTGAACATATGGTGTTCCTTTGAACATTACATAAGGTCCGCCGGTTGTATAGTCTGTTGATTGATTATCCATAGATGAAGGGTCTTTTGGCATCAACATAAGATGCGCACCGGACTCAATAAAATGTTTATGCCCAGCATCCTTTTGACCGTCAGTATAAGGCTTAAAGTTATCTACCCCAAGATCTCCGTGTGACATCCAAATCCATCCATCTGATTCAAGTTCAGGATTTGTATTTGACTTATATGCATTAGCCCAAGCTACTGCATTTTTATCTGAACATGCTGCTGCGGCTCCATGCGCCGTCTTGAAACCTCCCTTAGGTACTGGCATAAAAGGCTCACATCTCCAGCCATTTGTTCCCTCTCTTAAAACCTTACCAGACGAACTAATAACAGTTGCATGATCTCCAATAAAACTTGGAGCTGCAGAAGTATAGGCTTTAATTTCCCATTCTTTTGAATTGCCCATGTTGTGATGAGAATGCTCACCCTTCTCATGATGTCCTGCTGACATATTTGCTACTGTAAACATAGCTACTAATGTTAGTAATTTTTTCATAATACTCCCCCTTGAATATTTTGATGTCTATGAATTATATATATAAGAGTGATCTGAAGTAAATATAAGTTACCTTAAGTTGATGCCCATGAAATCTGAAACTGTTTCATCTACAGACTTTTGTATTTTAAGTGCCACTTCAGGATCTAGATTCATAATACCTGCATTGCCGGCGGTCGCTTTCCCATAAAGAGTTGCAAATACTACAGCTGCTGCCAGATAAGTTCCCTCTTTAGAAGGATGCCTGAGGTCTTTAGTATATAAATCTATTTCGGGGTGGTTTAGATTGAAGCGATGAAAAGCCTCGCCCGCTGGAATTAGTAATAAGTTATTTTTATTAGCGGTATCAATAAAAACATCTCTAAGAGAGTCAATCATTTCAGGTTTATTTTTATAAGGCCATGACATAAAAAGCATTGGCTCTGCATTCTTCTCTCTAATAATTTCCGAGTAACTTTTTACATAAACTTGAAAGGTATCTTTTGTGTCGGGGTGAATTGGGCAAAGACTGCACCCCATAAATATTACAGCATCAATCTTAGTATTAGAACTTGGGACATACTTATTGTTGTTTTTTGTATCAATTCTAAAGCTACCAATTTGATCATTTGAGAGATAGCTTTCGATATCATGCCATGGAAGGTCAGACCCATTTATTGTTATCGACCTTCTTTTCATAGAAGTTACATTTGGATCGTTCTTGATAAGATTGCCGAGATGATTATGCAGGCTATTGTTGTAATAAAAAAAACTGTTTCCAACCAACATTAAAGAAGTAACTTTTCCATCTACAGGGCTATTTATATCGAGTTTGGCACTAGAAAGAGAAGAGAAACTAATTAGTATTAAAGACAGTCCGATTGCTTTGTAGAAAAAAAATTGTTTAATATTTTGAGATAAAAATAATTTCAAAATGGATGAGTCTCCTTTAATTTTCTGAGCTTTGAATACTTTTTGCTATTGCCCTAAACATAGCTACATTTGCAGCTTTAGAGTATTCTTTTTCTGCTGTATATCTATGATTAGATGAGGTTTTGGCTACCACGACATTTGTGAGTGGGTCTATGTAAATGTACTGGTTGTAAACGCCTGATGCTGTGTAATCTGTATCTGGAAAACCTGGGACCCACCATTGAAGACCATATCCCCATGGACTAGAAGACATATCATGCTCTCCTGGTTTTAAATGAGGACCATCTGTATTGTATGAGGCTTTTACCCACTCTGCTGGTACAACCTGTTCACCCATCCAGTTTCCATCATTGAGGTATAGCTGACCAAATTTAGCATAATCTCTTAGCGTTGCATTTAATCCGCCTAAAGCCATTTCAACTCCAAGGTTGTCTGTAATGTAATAGGCGCCCTGCTCCATTCCAATTTTGTTCCATATCTTTTCATATAAATAATCTTGGACGGATACCCCTGTCACTTCTGCTAGCAAAAAGCCAAGAACCTGAGTATCGATGCTGACATAATGATGATAAGTTCCTGGAGTTTTTTCCCTTTCTAAAGTTTTTGAAAAATCTCTAAAAGAAGAACCTCTAGCTACAGCTCTACCAAATATATTTATGTCTGATTTTGGGTCAGCATAATCTTCATTAAATTTAACGCCTGATGACATTTGAAGAATATCTTTAATGCGCACTCCCTCATAACCTGTTCCATTAAAGTCTGGTATGTACTTAGTTACCGGATCTTCGATGCTATCTATTAAACCATCGCCTACTGCTATTCCAATGAGTGCTGATAAGAAAGACTTTGAAACAGAGAAAGCTATATGTTTTGAGCTAGCCGAGTTACCGTTCCAGTAATTTTCATAAAGCATATCTCCATTATGTAAAACAATAAGTCCATCAGTTTTAAAATGATCTAGGTCTTCTTGGAAACTTCTTTCTTCTCCTTCAAAAAAATAAGTTTCTGGAAGTTTGTAGGGTTTTTTATTAAATATATAAGGCTTTTCTGATGATGGGATAGGCTCAGATACTGTAAAAATTTTATCGATATTAATAAAATTACTGGCTATGGATTCTTCATCATAAAGATTTGCCAAATTGTAAAGTCGAACAGCCTTGGGACCATAAATAAAACCAACTATGATTATGACTGTTAATAAAAGAAGTAGTAAAAATTTATTCATGACTTAAGTTACCATAAATGAAATGACCAAAGAAATTATTTTTTTTGAAATAAAGCTATGTCTTTTGAAATAGGCTCATATAACCAATTTTTTTGCTCCGCGATTACTTTAAAAGTTTCTTCTGAATAAAAACATACATGAGTTGGGTCTCTTCTGTAATACCAAGAATCGAAGGCATCATCTGTGGTAAGTGTATTGGTCATTACTCCCAGCCAGCCATTCTTCTTAAGTAGGCTATGTAGAATCTTAAACTCCTTTGCTGGTTCAAAAAAATGTTCTGCGGTTTCTGTACAAGTTATAAAGTCATATTGCTTTAAAAAAACATCCTCATCTGGAAAGAAAAAAGGATCATATAGATCTACATCAAACCCATCTTTAATTAGAATATCAGCTAAAGCTGGCCCATGACCACACCCAAAATCAAGGCCCTTGGAGCCTTGCAATAATTTATCTTTAAGTGGAGTAGAAAGTCTTGATAAGAAATTTCTATATCCCTCATCCTCTATTATATTCTCGTGCTCTAAGTATCTTTCTTTTTCTATGTCTGAGTTTATATAATGTTTTTTATCAAGGAACTTAGCAAAGCAGCGCAGGCACTTCCAATGTTTTTTATTATCTGACGTTTGAAAGCTTTCAATAAGATTGCTTTCACAAACAATGCACTGATCCATTTTTTTAAGCAGGAATAGATCTATTTATTTCTTTCTTTAATCTAGCCCTAAAAGCATGATCGTCAACCGTTATTGTATGCCTTGGCGTGTCGATTTGTTTTACATCTGGATTTGCTAGTTCTTTTTCTATTAGTTCTTTGAATGATTTTTTTGGCGTCCAGTTGCCACAGAGATGTTGAGCGGCTAATTTAGATTGAAGCTCTGCTCCAGGCCAAATGCAACCCAAAGGCTGAAAAAGACCTATAAAGTATAAATTCTTTATATCAGCTGGAATCATTCTATGAAGAAGAGGCACTTTGCCTTCTTCATAATTAATGAGGCTTTTATCAAAAAAGTCATGCTTAATTTTAAAACCAGTACATGCAATGATGACATCAAATTCATCACTCTTACCGTCCTTAAATATTACCTTGTTGCCTTCATATCTTTCTATCTCAACATGAGGAGTGACTTTGCCATGCCTTACTGCATAGTAAAGTTCTGAGTTCACTGTTGGGTGAGTTCCAAATAGATTTTGAGCTGGTTTCTGTAGCCCAATATCTTCATTTTTTCCTTGGAAGATTTCTAACATCATTTTTGTAAATGGCTCTCTAAGAAAAGCTGGCATCCACCTATTTTTTAATGCATACATATCAACTGGCAGACCATACATGAACTTAGGAATAAGGTAATAGCCTCTTCTCCAACTAATAGAGGTTGATTTAGATACTCGTGCTGTCTCGACCGCAACATCACAAGCAGAGTTGCCGCCACCAATAACCAAAACACGCTTGTCTATAAATGGTTTAGCTGATTTGAATTCATGAGAGTGGATTAATTCCCCTGTAAATTCTCCAGGATAATCAGGATATCTAGGTTTATGATGATGGCCATTACAAACAACAAGTGCATCGTATTCGCCTGTATTTTTTTGCTCAGAGCCCAAGCTATTCCACTCAACCTTCCATCTATCTCCATCAATTTTTATACAATTAGTTACTTCGGTTCCAAATTTAATTAGTTTTCTAATATCAAAATGATCTGTATACGCATTGAAATAGTTTAATAATTCTTTATGTGATGGATAGTCAGATGCGGACTCGGGCAATGGGAAGTCTTCATAAAAAGAAGTATATTTAGAGCTTATTATATGCGTGGTTTCAAAAACACTTGAATGTCCAGAAGGGTCATTGAACCTCCAGTTTCCACCAACTCCCTCGCATCTTTCGAAAGCCGTTACCTCAAAACCTTGATCTGCAAAATTTTTAATTGCGGTAATTCCAGATGGACCAGCTCCGATAATGGCAACTTTTTTCATATATTAATTAATTGTTTTTGTCTTTGTCATATAATCTACCATAAAAATAATACTAACTTTAGATAAAATTTAAACGCCCTCCAAGTTATAAATGCCTAAGAAAAAAATATTAAATGATGAAAATTCTTTTGATCAAACTCTTGATCAGGTTATTGAATTGCTTGAATCTGAAAGCCAGCAGTTTATTTATTTAACAGGGGCTGCTGGGACAGGTAAAACAACTTTAATCGAAAGAGTTGTTGATGAGTGCAGCCTAAGAAAAATTGTTGTTGCTCCGACCGGTGTTGCTGCATTAAATATTGGTGGAAGCACAATCAATTCGGCTTTTAGAATTGGTTTTGATACTTTTCCAGTTATCCAAGAATCAAATGACCCTCGGTTTAAGAAGCTTTTAAAGAAGCTTGAATTATTAATTATCGATGAAATTTCTATGGTCAGAGCTCCCATGCTTGATGCCATATCAGAAAGCCTCAAGCTTCATAGAAACTCTGAAGAGCCATTTGGTGGAATTCATGTTCTTGCTTGTGGGGACCTATTTCAACTCCCACCAGTTGTTAAGGATCATGAAGTAAACATGATTGATGAAAAATACGAGTCTGTATATTTCTTTAGCTCTAAAAGTTATAAAGAAATAGAATCTCCAGCCTTCTTTGAGCTTACCTACTCATTCAGACAAAGTGAGGATGAGGGGTTTTATTCTTTATTAAATAACATCAGACTAGGAAATGATTTAGAAGACTCTATAAACAGCATTAATCGAGCCTGTTATAACCCAGAATTTACCAATGAGTCTTCTATGATTATTACCACGCGAAAGTATAGGGCTGAACAAATCAATGAGGAAATGCTTAACTTGATTGAAGGTCCAGCGACTGCAGCTCAGTCAGAAGAGTATGGGGATATAAATGAAAATGACTTACCTGCTCCAAGAACCTTGCGTATTAAAAAAGATGCAAAGGTTATGTTTATAAAAAACGATAGCGAAGGCAGGTGGGTGAATGGCACTGTTGGGGTTGTTACTAATTGTTCTGACAAGAAAAGGAAGTTTCTTCGAGTTCAAGTTGGGGATGAAATCTTCAAAGTAAAAAGAGAGGAATGGAATAAAATTAAATATGTATATGATGAATACAATGATGAAATGGAAGAAGAAGTCGTTTCATCCTTTAAACAGTTCCCGCTGAAACTTGGATGGGCTGTTACTATCCATAAGGCGCAGGGATTAACACTTGAGAGTTGTTCAATAGATTTAGGTCAAGGGGCTTTTGCAACAGGGCAAACATATGTAGCACTAAGCAGATGTAAAACTCTTAATTCACTAAATTTATTTCAAGAATTACAGGTCAGAGACGCTCTTGTAGACGGCGCAATCAAAGACTTTCATTCTGAAAATTTCAGTTAACAAGTTTTTTAAGACGTCTTAAATAAACAACACCTATCAACATAGTCATAGCAAAGCCAAAGAGCTTTCCTCGAGGAGACTGCACAATAAGTTTTCTATACAAAATACATTCAATGAAATGAATGAAAAATAAAACCGCTAAAGCTAATATAAAATAATCCATTTATATAACCTTCTTTATTCCATCTATCGATATCAACATGCCTTGGTGAATGGCATCTGCAAAAATCTCTGGATCAATCTCTGTGGTCCAATTAAGTTGGCAAGTTTCTTCGCTGACACTAGTAATTTGCATTGTTGCTAGGTGATGCTGAAGAGGTGTTCTTGTTTCTACTGCAGAGTATTGTAGTTTCATATTTTCATTATCTAATAAAAGTATTTTCTCTTTAACAGAGCCCATGCCTTCCATCTCAAAAACTCTACAATCGTCTTCTAGGGTGATCTTTTCAATTGTTGGAACCCAGTCACAGCGTGATATGTCAGATAGGATTGACCATAGATGATTTGCAGAACAGTCAAAAGTAGTTATTTCATTTAATGTTTTCATGGATTCAATCTTAACATTTTCGAATGTGTATCATGCTAATATAATTTGATATAAATAATGGGCGGGAAAATGATAAAACCAACTGCAAGTCAGCCACTGGCTGGAATAGAGGTAATAGAATTATCTAATATGATTACTTGCTCTCTTGCTGCAATGACAATGGCAGCTCAAGGGGCAAAAGTAATTAAAGTTGAGCCGCCTGCGATGGGAGACAAAATGCGCCCTCTTGGTACTCAAAAGAATGGAGTATCAGGATTCTTTCATAACTGTAATCGAGGTAAAAGGTCTCTAGCTATAGATTTAAAATCAGAGGCCGGAGTGGATGCTGTTAAAAAACTTATCGAAAGAGCTGACGTCCTACTCCATAATTATCGACCTGGAGTTATGGATCGAATTGGTCTCGGATCAGATGTTCTCAGAAAAATAAACCCAAAATTAATTTATGTAGCTGTGAGCGGTTTTGGAACTGAAGGCCCGATGGCAGACATGCCAGCATTCGATCATGTTATTCAGGGCTTGGCTGGATTTACAGATCTTCAATCATCTGAAGAAAACTCCTTTGATTTTATTCGAACATTTATATGCGATAAAGTTACTGCTTATACTGTTAGTCAGGCGGCAACAGCTGCTCTTTTAGCAAGAGTAACTACTAATGAAGGACAGCATATTGATATATCAATGCTTCATGCATGCCTCGCATTTATGTGGCCAGATGGAATGATGCACAGGACATTAAAAGATGATGATAAATTTGAAATGTCTCCTGGGTCAGACTATTTTCAGACAATTAATTATAAGGATGGGGGCGTTGCGGTCGCTCCTCTTTTAGATAGTCACTGGGAAGCTTTGCTTCCTATGGTTGGTTACCCAGAATTACTTGGAACTCCTTTATATGCATCAATAGCATCACGAATGACTAATATGGACCAAGTTCTAGAGGTTTTAAAAAATCCTCGTGTAGATATAGGCGTTGAAAAAGCTATGGAAATTCTTATAGCAGCCGATGTGCCTTGCTCTCCATGTGTAAAGCGAGACGATATTGAGAGCAGCGAACAAATTAAAGCAATTGGGGCTCTTGAAACTTATGTTACTGAGGCCATGGGTAAGCTAACCGCACCAACACCACCAGTTTTATTTGAAGGAAAATCAACCTCCCAAGCTGAAGCGAGCCCCTTATTGGGCGAGCATAGCAGAGCTATTCTAGAAGAGCTCGGGTGGTCAAAAGATGCTGTAAACAATTTAATTGACTTGGGAGATGTGAAGGTAACAACTATTTAAATGACTTTAGTAGGGTTATAAAGTTTGAGCTCATGGTTGGATTTCTTTTAAAACTCTTTGGAGCTTCCGATGGTTCATTCCAGTCATGAGATGAGTCAGTAAAAAAATTCGAATCTATTTTTAGCCAGCTTGAGTCATCAAGAGTCCCTGCTTTAATGTAAAGTATGTGAGGCACTTCTTTGGCATAACTTAAAATACCAGAACCACAGTGTTCGCAAAACCCTCTTCTAATGTGTGAACCACTAGAGCCCTTTACTTCGAAGTATTTTAACTCCCCTTCAAGCTTCAAATGTTTCTTAGGTACAATCATTATTGTGGCCTTGCCTGACCCTGTTGCTCTTTGGCAATCTTTACAATGACAATGATGGGCCGAGATTAGTTTAGAGTGCTCGAAAGAGTATGATATTTTTTCACACTGGCATCTTCCCTGCTGCTCAATTTTCATTAATTAATTGCCTCTTAGCCTTCTAATGGCTTTTTGAATAGAAGTGTCATTCTATCGCTTTCTCCTATCTCTAAATACTTTTCTCTATCGACATCTTTTAGTCTGAGATTTGGTGGTAAAGTCCAAACTCCCCCTGGATAATTTTTAGTATCTTTTGGGTTGGCATTAATTTCAGACTTAGCGACGAGCTCAAAGCCATGTTTATTGGCAATCTCTATTGCATGCTCTTCTGTTACATAACCACTTTTTTTCATTATGTCCATAGAGGTTCCAGGCTTCGCTCTATGCTCAACAACTCCAAATATGCCTCCAGGCTTTAAAGCCTTATAAGAATTAGAAAAAATTAGATCCATCTCTGCTCCTAGCCAATTATGAAGATTTCGAAATGTTAAGACTGCATCAACGCTATTTGGTTTTGCTAAGTTTGAATTTATGGCTGACATTTGAACATTATCAAACATAGAATTTGCACCCATCTTTTTCTCAAAGTTTGCCCTGCTTCTTTTGAAGTAAGCTCTTTCTGAATTAGGATCAAAATGAGCAGCTATAAGGTTCCCAGGTTCATGTAAAAAATTAGCTAGTATCTCTGTATACCATCCGCCGCCTGGAGATAATTCGATGATTGTCATATCTGACTCTATTTCAAAAAAACTGAGTGTTTCTATAGGATGTCTTGAGGAGTCTCTCGCTGCATTTTTTGGATCTCTATCTTCACTGTTTACTGCGCTCTGAAGATCATGGGCACTTAAATTTGGTATAGATAATATAAGAATCATTAATATAATTTTGTTAAAGATTATTTTCATTTCGATAGCTCCTTTTTTTTATAAATGTTGGATTAATAATGTTGGTACATTGTGATTGTGAGATTTTATTGTTGCTACTAAGGTTTTTTCTTTTATGCCTTTTTTAATAGCCGTTATCTCCACCCCTTCTTTTTCAAGACGCTTATGGGCTTCTTCAATATTTTCAACCTCCCACGAAAGCCCCCATAATGAATCAAGGGAGTCGCTGCTGTCTTTTTTCTCAATCACCTCGATGGTTGTTTTGTTCAGTCTGAAAAATAGCATTCTACTTTTCCAAGCTTCTACAAATTTATCTAATGCAAGCCTGATATTAAAAATGTCCCGATAAATTTTAATAAACCCATCTGCATCATTAGTATTGATAACAACATGATCTAGTTTATTTATTGATGCATTTGAATATGTTCCAAGGGGGGGCAATGTTCCTTCTGTGTGTTGAATAATAAATGAAAATAATCCTCTTGTGAGCTCAGGAGGCAAGAAGAGATTCTTCCATTTTCGCACCTTGCTGTCTTTAGAATTTGTACCCTCTCCATCTGTGGCGTCAGATATAAGAAAGTTTCCTTCTTTGAGCGAGTTTGTAACCTTATTTATATCTTTTGTTCCAAAAACAATTCCTATTAAGCCCTCGCCTTTTTCTTCTAAATAATGATTAACAAGTGCGGCTCCAAGGCCCTCTCCACTAGCTGACAAAAGTTCAAAATAAGTATTTTGAAAATTGAATAGGGAGTTAGTAGTTCCCAGCTCCTTGTGCTCTCCCC
>ERZ1049444.1612-NODE-1612-length-16532-cov-112.953208_pt1 | contig 16532 bp, 15 predicted proteins | sample MGYA00383101_ERZ1049444 | MGnify/ENA primary metagenome ERZ1049444 (study PRJEB29581, sample SAMEA5548371) | metagenome | biome: marine; feature: coastal; material: water | depth 50 m | study: Short-term variability in the microbial, nano- and picoplankton...
AATGTTTAGAATATTTTAATCAGAATAAAAATGAAGAAATTACTGTGTTGGTTGCTACCTCAGGAGATACTGGAGGTGCAGTTGCTAGTGGGTTTTTAAATGCAAAAGGAGTTCAAGTAGTGATTTTGTACCCTAAAGGGAAGGTGAGTGAAATTCAAGAAAAACAACTAACTACTTTAGGGAATAATATAACTGCTCTTGAAGTAGACGGAGTATTTGATGATTGCCAAGAAATGGTGAAATCGGCATTTTTGGATAAAAATATTTCTAGAAATTTAACATCAGCAAATTCTATAAATGTAGCTAGATGGCTGCCTCAAATGTTTTATTTTTTCTTTGCCTATAAGCAAGTTAGCAAACAATATAAAGATATTGTATTCTCTGTCCCTAGCGGAAATTTTGGAAATATTTGTGCTGGTTTGTTAGCTCAAAAATTAGGATTACCCATTAAGCATTTTGTAGCTTCAACAAATATTAATGATACAGTTCCTAAATATTTAATTAATGGGGTTTATGACCCTAAACCGTCTAAAGCTACTATCTCTAATGCTATGGATGTTGGTAACCCAAGTAACTTTATTAGAATTCAAGAATTATTTAATAATAACCTGTCTAGCTTAAAAAAATCTTTTTCTTCATATAGTTTTTCAGATGATGAAACTAAAATAATGATGAAGAGTATATATGATAAATTTAATTACATCTCAGAACCACATGGAGCCATTGGTTATTTAGGTTTAAAAAAACACGGTTTAAAAACTAACGAGTTTGGTATTTTTTTAGAAACTGCGCATCCGGTTAAGTTTTTAGATGTTGTAGAAGAAACTCTTACAGTTAATGTAGAAATACCCCCACAAATTAAGGAAGTTATGAGTAAAGAAAAAGTTGCCCTACTTGTTTCTAATTACCAAGAATTAAAAAATTTCCTCAATAAATAGCAATTTTTTACCTCTAATTTTTCATAAATAACTCCCTTAATTAAATCCGTACTTATATGTAATTCGTCGACACTTTTCTGTTATTGGATGCTAATAAAAATTAATTTATATTTGTTCTTATTAATATTGTAATATAAGTTTCCCTAAAATTTATAAATATGAAAAAGGTTTTAAGCATATTATTCGTAGAAGATAATATGATTGAAATTATGAAAATAAGAAGAACGATTACTTTATTTGATTTAAATCATAAAGTAATTGAGGCTAAAAATGCCGAAAAAGCTTTATCACTTCTTGAATCTAAAGTTGTTTTCCCAGATATTATCTTGCTAGACCTAAACATGCCAAAAATAAGTGGCATCGATTTCTTATCTATTCTTAAAAAGAACATTAATTACAGTTATATTCCTGTAATTATTCTGACAACCTCTAACAATCAAAAAGATGTGTTGGAATGCCACAGGTTAGGTATATCTGGTTACATCCTTAAGCCATTAAAGTACGATGATTATGTTGAAAAAATAAAAGCTACTTTAAACTATTGGTCTCATAACGAATTTATTCCTTCTAAGATATGAAAGGCATAGTTTTTACTGAGTTTCTTGATTTAATTGAGAATAAGTTTGGTTTAGAAATGGTTGATAAAATTATTTCTCAATCAAAATTACAATCTAAGGGAAGTTATACTTCTATTGGGACCTACAGTTTTTCTGAAATGTTGCAGTTAATTCACAATCTTGAACTACAAACAGGTATATCTAAAGATAATTTACTCTTAACTTATGGAGAGTATTTTTTTAATGTTATAAAAACTAACTATATAGATCTATTGTCATCTTTTAATGATCCTATAGAGATGCTAGCATCCATAGAAAACCATATTCATGTAGAAGTTAAAAAAATTTATAATGATGCTGAATTACCTACTTTTTTAGTAGAAGAAAAAACTGAAAATAGATTAATTATGATTTATAAGTCTAGTAGGTCTATGCATCATTTTGGATTAGGTTTAATGAATAAAACTTTTGAACACTTTAACACTAAAGCCACTATTATACTTGAAAAGATAAAAGATGATGGTACAGAGGTTAAGTTTATCATTAAAAAATTAAATGAGTCAAGCTAAAATTGATATACTCCAAAGAGCTCTAGAAAGAGAAAAAGCAGCAAGAAAATCTGCTGAAGAAATTCTTGATGAAAAATCTAGGCACCTATATTTTCTCTCTGAAAAATTAAAGAAAACCAATTTAAAGTTGGCAAAGCTTTTGGATGAAAAATCTAGTCAATTGCAAGGTGTTTTTCAAAATATTAATGATGCTTACCTAGTCATTGATTTGTCTGGAAATGTCCTAAAAATGAATGATATTGCCGTTGGTCTTTTTGGTTATGACATTAACAATGAAAAGTTTAATGTTACTAATTTGATACATCACAAAGATGAAGAATATACTTTTAAATCTTTTGAAACGCTAATCAAAGAAGGTGAGTTTTCTAACTTTACATCAAGAATTATTACCAAATCTAAAGAAATTAAATGGGTGCAAATAAACGCCTCTGTTATTTATGACAACGACAATACCCCATTAGCAGCTCAAGGTATTATAAGAGATGTTACCCCAGATAAAAAAGCTGAGGATCTACTAATAGAATCAAAAAATAGACTTTCTTCTCTCATAATGAATCTTCATAGTGGTGTTTTACTGGAAGATGAAAACAGAGTTGTGGTGTTAACTAATAATGAATTTTGTAAATTATTTAATATCTCAAAGACACCCGAAAGTTTAGTAGGTATAAATTGTACTGAAGCCACTATACATAGTAAATATTTATTTAAAGATCCAGAAAATTTTGTAAGTAGGGTAAATGAATTATTAAGGGGTAAAAAACAAGTTTTAGGTGATGAGCTCATCATGAAAGATGGTACCACCATTGAAAGAGATTTTATTCCTATTCAAAAAGGGAACGAATATAAAGGTCATCTATGGACTTTTAGAGATGTTACATTAGGAAAATTACATAATATAATTTTACAAAGTCAAAAAGATAAATACAGTAGTATTATTGCCAATATGAATCTTGGACTAGTTGAGGTGAATCAAGATGATGAAATTTTAATGATTAATCAATGTTTTTCTGATATGTCTGGTTATTCAGAAAATGAATTAATTGGAAAAAAAGCGAAAGAAGTTTTTCTTTCAAAACCTGATAGGCATTTCTTGACAGAACAAAATAAAAAACGCATAAATGGTGTTTCAGGATCATATGAGTTAAAAGTTAAAAATAAATTAGGAAAAGAAAAAGATTGGTTAATAAGTGGTGCTCCTAATTTAAATCTTAATGGAGATTATTTAGGCTCAATTGGTATTCATCTAGATATTACTGAATCCAATCGAAATATAGAACTTATACAGGAACAAAAAAGTGAATTAGATGTAATTATTAACAATGCACCTGTTGGAATCGTTTTAACTCAAGTTGATAAAATTGTAAAAACAAATGCGACATTTGAAAAGATGCTTGGTTATTCTGAGGATGAGTTTATGAATCTCAGAATTAAAAATATTTTAGTACCGGAGGATTTCAAAGAGGTGAAGAACGGTTTTGATCAGATACAAACAGGAGAAATTGATACTCTTTCTTTTAGTAAAAGATACAGAAGAAAAGACGGTTCAGTAATTTGGGCAAAAACAAATATTAATTCAGTAAGAGATAAAGAAGGTAAAATTAAGAATCAAGTTGTATTGGTTGAAGACATTACATCAGATAGAGAAAAAACACTTATTATTGATATGGTAAACAACCTTACAAAATCAATATTAGGAATTACAGATGTTTACCAAATTGCTTGGGAGATTGTTAATAATATTGCAGAATACCTTGATTCTAAAGATTGTATTATTTATTTGGTAGATCATGAACAGAACACCATGGAGCAAATAGCAGTTTATGGTGAAAAGTTAGACGATGGTAATAAAATAAAAAATAGGTTAAGAATTAATATAGGTGATGGTATAGTTGGTACTGTTGCAAAGACCGCCAAATCTGAAATTATTAATGATACTTCTAAAGATAAAAGATATATAGTAGATGATAAAATTAGATTGTCAGAGATCTCTGTTCCTATTTTAAGTCAAGGAAAAGTTATTGGTGTAATAGATTCTGAACATAAAGATAAAAATTATTTTACTCAAGAGCATGTTAAAACATTAGACAGCATAGCAAGTTTAGTTGCAATTAAATTACAAACAGCATTAAATATCAGAGAAAGAGAAAAGGCAGAAGCTAAAAACATCCAATTACTTCAGGAGTTGGAGTTAAGTAATAATGAACTCCAGGAATATGCTCATGTGGTATCTCATGATCTTAAAACTCCTTTAAGAAGTATAGATGCTTTAGTTTCATGGATTAAAACTGATAATAAAAACAATTTTGATACTACAACTAAACAAAATTTAGATCTCATAGGAATTACATTGGAAACTATGGAACAATTAATTTCCAATGTTTTAGAATACTCAAGTGCTGGATTTAAATCTGAGTACGAGAGTGATGTAGATTTAAATATCCTCATTGATGACATTAAGAAAATTTTATTTATACCAAAATCTACTACAATCAACATTTTAAATAAATTGCCAACTATTAAAGGTGAAAAAACTAAGTTTCAACAACTGTTTTTAAATTTAATTAGTAATGCAATTAAATTTGGAAACCAAGAAAATTGTATAGTGGATATAGATGTAATAGAAAAAAAATTATTTTATCAATTTTCAGTTAAAGACAACGGTATAGGAATTGATAAAAAATTTCACAAAAAGATATTTAAAATTTTTCATTTTTTAAATAAAAGTGAAAAATCAACAGGTATTGGTTTATCTATTGTAAAAAAAATCATCAATCTTTATGAAGGTGATATTTGGATAGATAGCGAGATCGGAAAAGGAACAATATTTTATTTCACAATAAAAAAGTAAGTATGGAAACCCCTAATTTAAACTATGTAAACAGTTTAGCAAGAGATGATGATAGTTTCAAGGATTTATTGATAGATGTCATCAAAAATGAATTTCCTGTTGAGCAAAAAGAGTACTTTGAGAGCTGCAAGAATAACGATTACAAAAAAATTGAAGAGAATGTTCACAAAATTAAACATAAAATTAGTATTTTAGGACTTGAAGAAAGTTATAAAATTGCTGACGAATACGAACACAATCTCAGGTTGAAGTCTAATGATAAAGCCTATGATTTTAATCTTATTTTAGCAACAATTTCTAATTATTTGAAAACAATATAATCCCTATGAATTGCATTATAATTGATGATGAAAAAACTGCAAGACTTATTATAAAGTCTCTTTGTTCTCAAACTGAAAACCTTCAAGTTTCAGGAGTATTTTCAAGTGCCATTGAAGCCATTAAATACTTGAATGAAAATGAGGTAGATCTAATATTTTTAGATTTTCACATGCCAGACTTTAATGGTTTAGACTTCATAAAAACAATAAAAAAGCCAATAAAAATTATTCTAACAACCTCCGATCCAAAATTTGCAATTGAGGCTTTTGAATATGATTTTATTGTAGATTATTTATTGAAGCCAATTGAGTTGCCAAGATTTCAAAAGGCTATTAAAAAATTAAGAAGTCAATTAAAACCTGCCATTCATGCGAGTAATACCGCAGAAATAAAGAATGATTTTTATGTAAACATAGATAGACGTCTTATAAAAATAGATTTACATAGTATTTATCTTATTGAAGCCAATGGAGATTATATAAATATAAGAACTGAAGACAATAATTATATAGTGCATTCAACTCTTAAGAAAATAGAAGAAAAACTTCCAGGTTCTTTATTTTTAAAGATACATCGTTCCTATATAATAAATGTGAAGAAAATTATAGATATAGAGGATAATAGTGTACTTATAAAAAAAGATATAGTACCTGTTAGTCGTTCAAAAAAATCTGAATTAATGCAGCGTTTAGATTTATTGTAGAATTTTTAATCACGTTTACTTTCCAATACAGAAATTAGAAAAGATATGTCCTAAAATATCTTTATCTACATCGTATTCTCCAGTAATGTTTCCAAGATGTCTTAAGCATTCTCTAATATCAATTGAGAATAGGTCTGTAGAGATTTCTAAATCAATTCCTTCTTGAACTGAGTTAATAGCATTAAGCGCATTATTTAATGCTTCAAAATGGCGAGAATTAGTAACAATTGTTTCATTATTACTTAAGGCACCTCTGTTAACCAAAGAAGTTAATTCTTTAAGTAGGGTAGTAATCCCAATTTTTTCTTTAGCCGAGAGAAGAAGAATGTCTTTAACACTTGTAGTAATCTCTTTTCTTTGTTTCTCTGGTAAAGAATCAATTTTATTGGCAATTAATAACAATCGTTTATTTGGAAAACGATTTTTAATAGTTTCAATTTCTTCTAGAAAAGTACTTTTAGAGCCAACAAACTTATTAGAATCTATAAGAAAAATTAGTAGTTGAGCATTCTCTGCCTTTTCAAAAGTCTTTTTTATACCAATACTTTCTACAATATCATTAGTTTGTCTAATTCCGGCTGTATCTATAAATCTAAAAGCAACCCCTTCTATTATCAATTCATCTTCAATAGCATCTCTTGTGGTACCAGCTATTTCTGATACAATGGCTTTTTCTTCGTTAAATAATGAATTAAGTAACGTTGATTTTCCTACATTAGGTTCTCCTATAATAGCAACTGGAATACCATTTTTCATCGCATTTCCAAAAGAAAAACTATCTATTAATTTTTTTAAAACTGAAGAAATAGTAGCAACTAATTCTTTAAATTTAGTTCTATCTGCAAACTCTACATCCTCACCAGAAAAGTCTAATTCTAATTCTATTAGAGCTGCAAAATCTAATAATTTAGATCTAAGGTCCTTTAATTCATTTGTGATTCCTCCTCTCATTTGCTGAATTGCTAATTGATGAGAGGCTGAGGAGTTAGAAGCGATGACATCTGCTACAGCTTCTGCTTGACTTAGATCCATTTTTCCGTTGAGAAATGCTCTCATGGTAAACTCTCCATTATCTGCCATTCTACAACCATTTTTTAGAAATAATTGAATGATTTCCTGTTGTATATAGGAAGATCCATGACAAGATATTTCAACTACATTTTCTCCTGTGTAAGAGCTCGGATTTTTAAAAACAGACACCAATACCTCGTCTATTATTCTATTGTTCTCAATAATATGTCCTAAATGTATGGTGTGAGTTTTTTGATTCTTTAGTTTTTTACCGCTAATTGAATTAAATTTTTTAGAGACAATATTAATAGCGTCTTCTCCCGAAATTCGAATTACAGAAATAGCTCCTATACCTGAGGGTGTTGCTAATGCTATGATAGAATCATTTTGAATCATATTACAAATATACAAGGTTCATAGGTTTTATAACTTAATTGTAACAAGTAGTTCATATGAGCGTCAAATAAATATATTTTAAAAATATGATGAAAGAAAACAAACAATTATTGGTAATTATCCATTTGAGTCAATTTTTAGATTTTATTACTGGAATAGGTGGTTTTGTTGTGCCGCTTATTATTTGGCTATTAAAAAAAGATGAAATTTATGAATTGGATTATCATGGTAAAACAATATTAAACTTTAGAATCTCTATGTTTATTTATACACTAATATGCATTCCTTTTGTTTTTTTGTTTGGAGTTGGTATTTTAGGATTTATAATTTTAGGATGTATATACTTAATTTTTCCTATAGTAAATGCAGTTAGGGCTAGTAATAACCAAATACCACACTATCCACTTAGTATAAAGTTTATAAAGTAATTTAAGAAATAGATTGATTGATATAATCTTTATAATCTTCAAAGAAAGATTCAAACTCAGACATAGACTCTAGATAAAAGAGGTAACATTCTTTCCAAGTTTGTTTGTTGTAAATACTAAATTTACTTTGATGTAATTGGTAAATTCGATGTATTTTTTTTCCTGAGTCTAATTCATATTCTCCATCAAATAGTACATTTAGCTTATAATCTCGTTCCAAAATGTTTTTTAATGACAACAATTGTTCAAATAATAATTCATTAGCAATTTTATCTGGATGCTCAAGATCTAAGACTACCATGGCCTTTTTCCTATCTGCAACAAATTTAAAACTTAACCCTTTTATTTTGGTATTATAAAGTATCCATTTTCTGGGAAAAGATTTTCCAAAACTAGTCCAAAACTCCTTTCTTAATAATGTAGATTGTTCTTTACTAAACACAAATTAGAGTATAAGTTTATGAAAATAGGGTTTTATTAACCATGAACCGTTGCTTTAGTACCCCTAGATTTCATCATTTCTGCTTCAAAAGCTAATAAGCTTTTCCATTTTTCATCTACAGTTTTTCTATCCATATATTTTCTTGCATATCCTAAAAATAACGTGTAATGATTTGCTTCTGACACCATTAAATCTTTGTAAAATTTTGAAAGCTCTTCATCTTGCATGTTTTCAGAGAAAACTTTAAAACGCTCACAACTTCTGGCTTCAATGAGAGCAGCTACCAGTAATCTGTTTATCAAAGCAGTTTGTCTATCCTTCGTTTTTGGAAAGAATTTTTGTAATGACTTTGCATAGTCGTTGTGTTGTTCTCTTCCTAATACAAAGCCTCTTTGTATCATTAATTGATGAACCATCCTAAAATGTTCTAATTCCTCGATGGCTATATCACTCATATCTTTCACTAAATCTGTCTCTTCCGAATAGTTTATAATGATAGAAATAGCATTAGCAGAAGCCTTTTGCTCTGCAAATGCGTGATCAGTTAGTATTTGTTCTAAATTATCTTTAGCAATCTCAGCCCAAGATGTAGACGTTTCAAATTGTAGTCCTAGCATTTACGATATAATTTGTTTTAATCTTTGTCCAAAATCTGCCAATGCTTTTATTTCTTTTACACCAGCGAGACGTTCGTTACCTAAAATAAGTAATCCTTTTTCATTAGATTCTATATGATAATACTTATTGCTTTCAAAAAATAAAATGATTTCATCTGTGAAAAATTCGCGGATTTTATTTTCATCTTTACCTGATAAATAAAAACGTTTTGAAAAATCTGGATGATGATCTATATCAATATCTTTAAAACCAGCAAAATGAATTATATATTCAAAAATACCCTCTCTATCTAGGGTAAACTGAGGAATTAGCTTTTTAAGTTCTATGTACATCATAGTAGCTTTTACATTTTGTTTAGCTATTAATTCTCCCTCTGAAAACTCAATGTCAAATAAAGTACATTGTTTGCTAGACAATGTATTAGATATCTTGTTAATCTGTCTTGTTCTAAAATATCCAAAATCAGTTAGTTCTTCTATACGATCTTTGTATTCAGCTTTATAATCCCAACGTAATTCATCACCAATATTTTGCAAAGACTTTTGTCTTTTAGTAATTGTTAAATTTTTATCTTTTGGTTTTCCTATAACAAATTTACGTAGAGCAAATGGATGTTTACTTCCCGATTTATATCCATCAAGTCCTATAACTTCAAAATGGCCTCCCTTTCTTTTAAAGCTCTCTGAGTAACTATTAATATTCTCCATTACTGTGTGATCTATGAAGTCACACATTGAAAAATCGATAATGGCATCTTCTGTCTCGGGGATTTGATCTAGCTTAGATTTAAGCTTAGAATAATTTAAAAAGCTAGAGAAATTATCAACGCTAATAAAATATTTATCATCTTCTTCAAACATTAAAACATTAGGTTTCAATAAATTTCTCACAAACAATAATATATTTTTATTGATAATAATATGTATGATAAATGTTGTTAGTATTCCAACAAGTATTCCACTTATTAAATTGGTGAGGATGGTAACAAACAATGTCACTAGAAAAATAATTAGTTGTTCAGATCCTATTTGGAATGTTTTTTTAATATTCTCAGGAGAAGCTAATTTATAGCCGGTGTAAACTAATATTGCTGCTAAGGCAGATAAAGGGATGTGTTTTAATTCATTGGAGAATAAAACAATGAATGCCACTAAAAAAAGAGCATGAAAAAAATTTGCTGATCTATTACTACCTCTATTATTTACATTTACAGAACTTCTGGCTATTACTGTGACAACGTTTAAACCTCCTAAAAACCCACTTATTACAGTAGCGATCCCTAAAGATCGTATGTCTTTATTAATATTAGATCTTCTTTTTTCAGGATCTAATTTATCTACAGCTTTAATGCTAAGTAAAGATTCTATGCTAGCTATTAAAGTAATGGCTATTACAGCACTAATAAATTCATAATCAATTATTTTAGAAAAATTTGGCTGAGGGAATTCTCCAAAAATTTTATCGGGTAAATTAATCATTAATTCATCTGATATTGGGTAATTATTAATAGAGAACATCTCAAAGTAATAATACATACCAATACTAACTAAAACTATCCACATTGGAGCAGGTACTAACTGAAAGTACTTATTTCTTATTTTACTGTAAAATATCATTATCAGTAAACTAACTACCCCAACAGATCCCGCATAAAAGACACTTTGGTCATTCGTTTGAATAAATATCATGAAATCTTCAGGAATAAAGTAAAGAAGTTCTAGAATGCTTCCTTTGGCCCCTAGGTTACCAAACATAACATGTATCTGTTTTGCTAAAATTCCTATTCCAATGGCAGCTAGCATTCCTTGTATGGCAGATGAAGGAAAAAAATTACTAAGAGATCCTAACCGAAGGATACCGAGAATAAACATCAGGATTCCAGAAAATACAATAGCTGCTAATGTGAACAAATAACCCTCATACATATCTCCTTCACCAAGAATAGTTATAGCACTTAAAATAACAACAACAAGTCCATTTCCAGGACCAGTTATGGTTACATTTGATCCTCCTAAAATTGAGCATACCAAGCCACCTACTATTGCAGCTATAATTCCAGATATTGGAGGTGCGCCAGAGGCCAATGCCAACCCAAGGCCTAATGGAAGAGCTACCAATGAAACCACAAACCCCGAAAAAATATTTTTTGGAAGCTCACCGATAAATGTATTTATAGCACTCTTTTTCTTCATTATTTTACAATTAAAACATCTGTTGGAAGTTCTGTGAGTATGTATTCTATATCATGAGGAAATATTCTATCAAGAATTGAGGTTTTTGAAGGGGCATTCATAACTAATAAATCAGCTCTTTTAACTTTTGCATAGTGTCCAATAGAATACCCTCTTTTTCCGAAAATACTTTGAATTTTCACAGATATCCCTTCTGTATTGATGTTTCCTAGTATTTTATTTACTCTACTATCTTCTCTACGTTTTAATTTTTCTTTATTGATATTGGCTTTTCGTAAAGAATAATCATCAGATACTTTAACCTCTATTTCCTTCTGACTTATCTCTTCTACAATGGTTATTCTTTTACACTCTAGGGCTTTCGAAACAAGAAAAGAAGCTTCAATTGTTTCAGTTGTTCTTTTGTCTTTTAGTCCATTAACTACTATATGGTTGCACTTAACTCTTTTAACGGAGGGTTTTATTAGCAATAAAACGGAACAGCTAGCCTTTCTTGTTATTTCTCTGGCAACAGATCCTACGTAATATTTGTATAAGTTTTCTTGTTGTAGCGCTCCCAGTACTAGTAAATCAATTTTTTCGTTAACCGCAGTATTTAAAATAACATCTACTGGTTTACCTTTTTGCCACACTGTTTTTATGGGGTATTTTAATTTTGGAGCTTCCAAGATTAAGTCTGCTAACTGGTTTTGTTTTTTATTAGTTTTTTCACCAACATGAACTCCAACTAGTTGTGCTCCAAACATATTAGCCATTCTAATGGCTTCGAAAATATTTGGTTTTAAATTTGGAGAAAAGGCAATTCCAATTAAAATTTTTTTTATGCTTTGCAAGTAGATTTATTTTTTTTCATCAAATGCACAAGATAGTACTTTCACCTAGAAAAAAAAATCTAAATTATATTTTAGATTATGTTCAATTTAACAATTTTTTGTAAATTAGAATTTAAACAAAACCTCTATAATGTTAGAATTAGCAGGAATAATTATTTTAGGAATATTAGCACAGTGGTTTGCTTGGAGATTTAAAATTCCAGCAATTCTTCCATTGATATTAATTGGACTTTTGGTAGGTCCTATAGCAGCAGAGTTTTTAACAGACGATCATACAAAGTATATAGAACCTGTTTGGAATGGTAGCAAAGGATTGTTTCCTGGAGATGGGTTGTATTATTTTGTTTCATTGGCCATTAGTATTATATTATTTGAGGGTGGCTTAACCTTAAAAAGAGAGGAAATAAAAAATGTTGGGCCGGTAATAACAAAATTAATTACCCTAGGATCAGCAGTTACTTTTTTTGGAGCTGGTTTTTTAGCACATTTTATTTTTGAGCTAAATTGGGAATTGTCTTTTTTGTTTTCTGGATTGATCATAGTTACAGGACCTACGGTAATTACTCCAATTTTAAGGAATATTCCATTAAAAAAAGATATTTCAACTGTTTTAAAGTGGGAGGGAATTCTTATAGATCCAATAGGTGCATTAGTAGCTGTATTGGTATTTGAGTTTATAAGTGTAGGTGGTGATAGTGGTTTCACTAAAACAGCATTATCTGAATTTGGGAAAATTTTACTATTTGGAACTTCTTTTGGTTTCACTTTTGCTCATGCACTAACCTTTGTGATTAATAAAAAATGGATTCCTCATTATTTATTAAATGTGGTCTCTTTGTCTACAGTTTTGCTTGTTTTTGTAGAATCAGAAATATTTGCACATGAATCAGGTTTATTGGCTGTTGTAGTGATGGGGATGGTTCTTGGAAATGGCAAATTAAAAAACTTAAAAGAGCTATTGTACTTTAAAGAATCATTGAGTGTTTTATTAATTTCAATTCTATTTATTCTTCTGGCTGCAAATATTAATATGGAGGATTTAATGCTTTTATATAATTGGAAAACAGCGATTCTTTTTTTTCTTATAGTGTTTATTATTAGGCCTTTAGGGGTTTTTATCAGCACCTATAATTCAAACTTAAAATTTAACGAAAAGTTATTCATAAGTTGGGTTGGCCCTAGGGGTATAGTTGCAGCTGGTATAGCTTCTCTTTTTGGAAGTAAGCTTCTAAAACAGGGAGTAGAAGGAGCAGAATACATAACGCCTTTGGTGTTTATGATAGTTCTTGGAACTGTTTTATTAAACGCAACAACTGCTCGTTTATTTGCAAAAATCATTGGAGTATTTTTGAATTCTTCCGATGGAATTTTAATTGTTGGAGCCTCAAAATCTTCAAGACTTATAGCTGAATACATTCAAAATCTTGGGAAAAGAGTGGTCTTAATAGATGCCAATACATCTTTTATAGAACAAAGTAGTAACATGGGGTTGGAAGCGTATTCTGTGAATGTATATGATGATGATCTTTCAGACAATATTGAGTTGAATGATATTGGTTACTTAATAGCTCTAACAGGTAGTGATGCAGTTAATAAATATGCATTAAAAAACTTTTCTCCCATATTTGGAGAACGTGGAGCTTATCGATTAGCTACTGCTGATGAAGTTAAGAATCAAAATTTTGAGAATGAAAAACATTTTTTTACTCCAAAAGATGATTTTATAAATTTAAGTGAAGCTGCTAGAGATTTTCCAACTATTTATGAGACAGCTATTTCATCAGAAAACGAATTTAATGAAACATTAGAAAAACTTCATAATCAAATAGAATCCGTACCATTATTTGTTAAAACAATAGATAATAAAATATACACCCTTTCGGATTTTTATTCTAGGCAGCTAACAAAAAAAGATATTATGCTGGTTTACCTTGGAAATAAAATATAAATAGGATTACAGATCTAGTTGAAAAGTGTCTTTTAAGTCTTTAAGAAAAGCATTTTTTTCTAGAAGTTTGTTATACTTTTCTTGAGGAGTGTATGCAAACTTCTTTTCTATAGTTTCATTAACTACAATATTTAAAGAAATACCGTAGTTGTTTAAAGACTCCCTAATAAATTTTATTAGTTTTGGTTTTACTTGTTTTAATTGGTCTTCCATTAGCTTATTGGGAAGAATAAACTGAATATGAAAGTTTTCTTGAAGTGTTGGTATGTCTGTAGCTAAAATAGATGCGATGCTTTTTTCGCCTTTTTTTATTAAAAATTTTTGAAAGTCTTTCCATGCTGTTTGTAATTCACTTTCTGTAAATGGTTTTCTTGGGTAATCATCATAATTAATTTCAGTAGTAGTCTTTTTTATGTCTTTTTGATGATGAATACTTTTTAAAGAAAGAGAATTACTTCTTCTTTTTATATTTTTTAAAATTGGTGGTTTGGATATTTGAGTACTTGATGCTAAAGGCTCTTTATCGACAACCTTTGGTGGTGTTTTAAGATCGTCTTTAGCTTTAACGTCTGGTATTATTTCCTTTTTTAAGGGGGGTGAGATAGAAGTAAAAAATGTAGCTGGAATTATATAGTTAGATGGTTTTTTTTTTTCGCCATCGAAAGTGATGGAAGCTATTTGCATCAAAGTTAATTCAACTAAAAGTCGTTGATTTTTACTTATTTTATAATTTAATTCGCATTGATTGGCTTTTTCTATAGACTCTATGAGAAAGCTTATAGACGCTTTAGAGGATTGATTTAAATACTTCTTTTTAGCATTATCACCAACTTCAAGTAAGTTGATAGTTGCCTTGTCTTTGGCGACCAACAAATCTCTAAAGTGAGAGGCTAGTCCACTAATAAAATGGTGCCCTTCAAATCCTTTAGACAAAATTTCATTAAAGTTATTTAACACATCAGGAATTTTATTTTCTAATAACAAATCTGTCATTGTAAAATAAGTATCATAGTCTAAAACGTTTAAATTTTGAGTTACAGCCTCACGAGTTAGGTTTTTTCCAGAAAAACTAATAACTCTATCAAAAATTGAAAGAGCATCCCTCATGGCACCATCGGCTTTTTGTGAAATTATGTGTAAGGCATCATCATCTGCTTCAATGTTTTCTTTTGTAGCTATTTTTTTTAAATAATTTTTTGTATCTAAAACAGTTATTCTCTTAAAATCAAATATTTGGCAACGTGATAAAATAGTGGGAATAATTTTATGTTTTTCTGTAGTAGCTAAAATAAATATGGCATGAGCTGGAGGTTCTTCTAATGTTTTTAAAAAAGCATTAAAAGCCGCTTGTGATAACATGTGTACTTCATCTATAATATACACCTTGTATTTTCCGGTCTGAGGAGGTATTCTTACTTGATCTGTTAAACTCCTGATATCATCTACAGAGTTATTGGAAGCAGCATCTAATTCAAATATATTAAAAGCAAAGTCTTCATCATTAGATTCAGCACCTTCTTCATTGATTCTTTTTGCTAAAATTCTAGCACAAGATGTTTTTCCAACACCTCTAGGTCCAGTAAAAAGAAGAGCTTGAGCTAAATGATTATTTTTAATGGCATTCTCTAAAGTATTTGTTATCGCTTGTTGCCCAATAACATCCTCAAAGAATTGAGGTCTATATTTACGTGCAGAAACGATAAAATGCTCCATAATCTAAAGAATAAATTTTGTCTAACAAATGTAAGTATCTACCTTAGTATTTACAATATGCTTTCTTAACAAAAGACTAAAGTTGTAAACAAATTGTAAGAATCATTTAATTTTTAGACTACACAATAAATTAATAAATTTCATTCATGAAAAATCAACAAAGTATACTGGCTATCATCGTAGTTTTTTTAATCTTAGTTACATATGGTTTCACCAGAGAGGCAGAACAAAATGAATATCAAGTAAATAAAATTAGTGCCTCAGACAAAGTAGCCTATTTTGCAAGTGGCTGTTTCTGGTGTGTAGAATCAATTTTTGAAAGTGTTGAAGGAGTTAACGAAGCGATATCAGGATATGCTGGTGGTTTCACTAAAAATCCTACTTACAGATCTATAGGGACAGGAAGAACAGGTCATGCAGAAGCAGTAGCCGTATACTACAACCCAGAAATTGTTACTTTTAAAACTCTAGTAGATGTTTTTTTTGGATCACATGATCCTACCACAAAGAATGGTCAACATCCAGATTATGGAAGTCAGTATAGATCGATTGCTTTTTATAATACGATAGATGAAAAGAATCTTATAGAGGCAGCTATTCAAAAATTAAACAAAGAAATATACAAGAATAAAATAGTGACAGAGGTAACAAAGTTTTCAATTTTTTACGAAGCGGAAGACTATCATCAAAATTATGAAAAACGAAATCCATATGATCGATATGTTAGAAATGTATCTATACCACGATTAAAGCGTTTTCAGAAAAAGTTTCCCGAGTTACTGAAAGCAACACATTAAAAATAATTTTTCACTACTGTTCTTCTAATAATACATACACAGTATTCATAGAGAACTTGGTTTGCTCACTGTTTGATTCACTATTATATCCATAATTAGTTAGATGTTCTGATGAATCATTTTTCACGTGAGAATTACATTCATTAGAATAATTAAATAGACCAATAATCAACATAAATTTTAAAAAAGTTTTCATAAGATTTGATATTAAAGATTTA
>ERZ1049444.1613-NODE-1613-length-16515-cov-8.611604_pt1 | contig 16515 bp, 18 predicted proteins | sample MGYA00383101_ERZ1049444 | MGnify/ENA primary metagenome ERZ1049444 (study PRJEB29581, sample SAMEA5548371) | metagenome | biome: marine; feature: coastal; material: water | depth 50 m | study: Short-term variability in the microbial, nano- and picoplankton...
AAGTTTCTAATATTTTTCATAATTTTTACTTAAAGCATAAAAAAATTAAAGGCGCTAAAGGCGCCTTTAATTCTAATAATTTTACCTGAATGTAAAACGAATAATAAATTTATTATTTAGTTTAGTACCTTTACCGGAACAAACAATGTATCTCCATTTCTATAAATAAGTAACGCTATCGTTTTACCTTTGGGCGTTTTATTAATTTCTCTATTAAATGCTCTGATTGAAGTCACAGGTGTGTTGTTTAATGCCAAAATAATATCTCCATCTCTTATCTGTGACGAAACAGCAGGACCAGAAGCCTTAACCACCACTAAACCATTTCTTCCTTCTAGCATTTTTTTATCTTTAGCAGTTGCTTCTTTTAAGACCAACCCTATTCTGTTAGCACTCTCCTTGATTGTCTTTTTATTTGAAGCCTGCATTCTATCATCGGGCATTTCACCAATTTTAACTCTTAGCGTTTTAGTCTTTCCGTTTCTCCAAATCTGAACTGGCACGACATTATTGGGCTTAGTAATCCTCACATATTTTGGTAGGTCAGAAGACGTTTCAATCGCTTTATTGTTAAATTTAAGAATCACATCCCCTGCTTTTATCCCTGCTTTTCCTGCAGGAGTACCTTTGTTGACTGCTGCAACAAGTGCCCCGTTTTTATCTTTTAAGCCCAATGCTTCTGTCAGCTCATCTGTGACTTCTTGAATAGCAATACCCAACCAACCACGAACCACCCGACCATTATTTTTCAATTGTTCTGCGACATCCATTGCCACATCGATCGGAATAGCGAATGATAGCCCCATGTATCCGCCAGTTCGACTATAAATTTGTGAATTAATACCAATGACTTCACCATTTGTATTAAATAATGGGCCACCAGAATTTCCAGGATTTATAGCAACATCAGTTTGTATAAAAGGGACATAATTTTCTTGTTGCGGAAGTGCTCTTCCTTTAGCACTAATAACTCCGACTGTCATCGTATTCTCTAAACCGAAAGGTGAACCAATGGCAGCCACCCATTCACCTACTTTTATATTTTTAGGGTTACCGAGTTTTACAGCTGGTAAATCTTTTGCATCAATTTTAAGTAAGGCGACATCCGTTCTTTTATCAATCCCTAATAGTTTTGCCTGAAACTCTCGTTTGTCTGCCAGTTTGACGATAATGGAGTCAGCCTCACCCACGACATGAGCATTGGTAATAATATATCCATCAGATTCCACAATAAATCCCGAACCTGTTGCGCTCATTTGCTTTTGTTGTTGGTCGTTTGGGCCCATTCCAGGAGGCATTGGAATACCGAATCGGTTAAAAAATTCTTGCATATGCTCTTCTTGTGGGGATAACTGCTGGTTTCCTTTATTTACCGCATTCTTGATCGAGCTGATATTGACCACAGTACTTCCTTGTTGTTCTGCAAGTACCGTAAAATCTGGTAAAGATACAGCATACGAAAAACTCATAAAGAATAAAAAGGTAGTAATCAGTTTAGTAATATAATTTATCTTCAAAATAGAATCCTTTTAATAGTTAATTAAAAATTACTGGGTATCGCTTTTTTTTAATCACCCTTAGAATTCTATTGCTCCGCTAAAGGTTTTGACTGTTTCGGGTGGGACTATGCCGACCGACATGATTTGATAGCCATCTTGGTATCTAGCACTGATATTAGTAGACCCAATTGTAACTGTACCTTCCTTAGGTTCTGTCCCTCTTGTAATAGGTCTTATGAATAAAGAAACATAAGCAAGTCCATCTGAAAATATTAATTGATAGTCGAGCAAATTTAATCCGTTAACTCTTCGAGATATCAAGTCAACTTCCTTAAAACCTGACGGCAGGTCTCTTAAACTCCAAAATTTATTGGAAACATAATTCTCGACAAATTTATTTTTAGCTATGTAGATCTGAGATAGGTTGATATTTTTTTCAAAAATATCTTTTTTGAATTGTTTATTGAATGCGATGGTTGTGAACGTTGATTGCTCTATCACTTTATTTATATTATCAGTCACAACGAGCTTTAAAGGTAAAAAGTTTTTATCATCTATCCAAATATGATAATTGAATCTAAAATTGTCTTTCGCTGTGAGCACTATAAGTTGAGCCATTCGATCTGCAATTCTTTTCTTTTCTCCAAAAGATAACTGGTAGTTCTTTTTAAGGTGATTAATATCTGATGGCAACACAGAAGGAAAAAGAAATTGATTTTTTCTTTTCTTAATCAACAAACCCTCTTGGCTAGTTACATAAACCATATCCCCAGAACAAAAAACTTCATTTGGGGCACCATCTAACATTTTAAGTAAGCAGTATTCTTTGTTATCAATATTTGCATGAATGACATGAGTGGAGTTAGTTTCTGACGATGATTGGCTATGAAATACGCCTTCGTAGTTTAATTGTTGAGAAGCCTTAGCTGATTTTTCGAGTATAAGCCAAGGGTCTTCCATCGCAATGGATAGAAGGGGGAAAACAAGAAAGAGTAAGGTAAGAAGTTTTTTGAAAAATGTCATCTATTTAGCAGAGTCACCAACTTGAATAAAATAATTCATGTTGTTAGCTGTAGCCGCATGATGAGCATTAATAATTTCTTGAGGTATATCTTCTTTGGCGAGAAACTGACTGGTTGAGGCGCTATTCACTTCAATGTTAAATGCTGTCGAAGCAATAACAATAAGAACAGCAATAGATGCCAATACAGGCAGTATTTCAAAAGACATGACAGCCGTATTCGATGAATTAGCCTTAACAAATCCACCCATCTGTGTAGGTTCTTTATCGATAGCTGACATTATCTTATCAGTTAGATTATTTTTTGGTAGGATTGTTTTTTTCTTTAAAACGTCACTGATTAATTGATAATCTGACATTGAAGATCTCACACCCGCCATTTTATTTTTTTTAGAAAGAAGTGTGTCCACTTCCTTGTTATTAATTTCACTGTCAAACAGTGATGATATTTTTTCGTTCATTTCTATTCTTTCCTTAGTTTACCAACGTTTATTGGTTGTTTCGATTAATGGTTTAAGTTTTTCTGCGATAGTCTCACGCGCTCTAAATATTCTTGAACGAACTGTACCAATTGGACAATCCATTAACTCAGAGATTTCTTCATAACATAAACCATCGATTTCTCTATATGATATTGCTTCTCTCAATTCATCAGGTAAATTTTGAATCGCTCCGTTTACTGTTTCAGCTATTTGATTCGACATCATGGTAGATTCTGGTGTTTCAGATACCCTTAACTCAGACATTGATTCATAATTTTCCATTTCTTCGATCTCGTTTGCGTCCATCGCTTTAGGTCTTTTGCCTAGAGATACTAAATGATTTTTGGCTGTGTTAATTCCAATTCTATAAAGCCAAGTGTAAAAGGCACTGTCGCCTCTAAAATTACCGATTGCCCTGTAAGCTTTAATGAATGAGTCTTGAACAATATCTTCGATTTCAGACTGGTCTCGAACCATTCTTGAAATTAATCGATATAACTTTAGCTGATATTTTTCTACCAAGAGACTAAAAGCTTGTTTGTCACCTTTTTGAGCTTTCACGACCAATTTTTGGTCTAGCGCCCTATCAGGATTTACAGGTTTGATTTCCATCTTCGAATTATCTAGTTTATTATTCGAGCTATTGTACACTGTAGAATTATCATAAACGACTTTTAATGGTTGCATAATACGCTTCTTTCTTTTTTTAAAGAGACAATGAAATGACTACTAAATTTATTAAAAGTTCCTAAATAATTAAATAAAAAATGAAGAAAACGAATTTTGATGTATTAATTATTGGTAGTGGTCTAGCAGGTCTAGCCACCGCTTTAAAGTTAGCTGACCATAAGCGTATTGGAATTGTTTGCAAAACAGAATTGACTGAAAGTTCCAGTCACTGGGCACAAGGTGGTGTAGCTGCAGCCATATCCCCCGAGGACCCTATTTCATCCCATATCAACGATACCAAGAATGCTGGTGCTGGTCTGTGCGATGAGGCCATCACCGAATTTGTAGCCAATAGCAGTGAAAAGGCCCTAGACTGGCTGATGAATCTTGGGGTAAATTTTACAAAAAATAAACAAAGTGAAGATTTACATCTAACTCGTGAGGGGGGTCACTCCCAGATGAGAATTGCACATGTTGCTGACACGACAGGCAAAGCAATTCAGGAACACCTAATTAAAAGAATTTTATCTCATCCAAATATTAAGGTCCTAGAGCACCATATCGCCGTCGATATCATCACATCAGAAAAATTGAAAATTGATATGATGAAAAATACCTGCCTTGGTGCTTATGTTTTAAATAATAAAAAGAATCGCGTTGAAACATTCACATCAAACAATATTGTCTTAGCAACTGGGGGTGCAAGTAAAGTTTATCTCTACACTACGAATCCAGATGTCAGTACAGGTGATGGCATCGCCATGGGTTGGCGTGCAGGCTGCAAAGTGGCGAATATGGAATTTGTTCAATTTCATCCCACCTGCTTGTTTGATGAAAAAGACAGATCTTTTCTTATCTCTGAAACCTTGAGGGGTGAAGGAGCAAAACTAGTGCTTCCAAGTGGTGAAACATTCATGGAAAAATATGATGACAGAGGTGACTTAGCCCCCCGGGACATTGTGGCTCAAGCGATTGATTATGAAATGAAACAAAAAGGTTTGGTGTGTGTGTATTTAGATATCAGTGAAAAACCTGCAGACTTTATTCAAAAAAGGTTTCCAATGATTTACGAACGTTGCCTAGACCGTGGCATTGATATCACCAAAGATCCGATACCCGTTGTTCCAGCTGCGCATTATACGTGTGGTGGATTAATGACTGATCAAGCAGGTAAAACGAATATCAACCAGCTTTATGCAATTGGAGAAGTCTCTTGTACCGGTCTACACGGCGCAAATCGCCTAGCAAGTAATTCCTTATTAGAGTGTTTAGTATTTTCTTCAACCGCCGCCTCATCTATTTTAAACAATGACTACACACATGATTACCAACTGCCAAAATGGGATGAGAGTCGGGTGACAGATGCTGATGAAGAAGTTTTGATTACACATACTTGGAACGAGTTGAGAAGGTTTATGTGGAATTATGTCGGAATTGTGAGGACTAACAAACGGTTATCTAGAGCACTTCATCGCATTAATATGTTGAGGGATGAAGTCGGTGAGTTTTACAAGAATTTTAAGATTTCCTCTAACCTCATTGAATTAAGAAACTTATTGCAAGTCGCTGAATTAATTGTCCTTTCGTCAATAGAAAGAAAGGAAAGTCGAGGCTTGCACTTCAGTAAAGATTTCCCAAAACCTGCTAAAATGGCGAGAAATACAATTCTTGAACCGCAAGATTATAAAGGCTAATAATGACTTATTTTGTTTCTTGAGGGGACTTTATTAAAGTGCTAGCTCGATTTAAATGAAATATAAAAGGTACACTTATGAAAATTTCTATGAATACAGTTGTCACAATGAGTTATGAAATTCGTGACGTGGATAATAATTTACTCGAATCAAGTAAAGAACCTGTAACTTACCTCCATGGTGGATATGATCAAATTTTTCCTAAAGTAGAAGAAGCAATGCACAATAAAAATAAAGGGGATAAAATTGAAATTGTCCTTGAGCCTGCTGAAGCATTTGGTGAATATGATTCTGAGTTAGTTCAATTGGAACCTACCAGCGCATTCCCTGAATCTCAACTTAAGGAAGGAATGACATTCGAAGGTGAGGATGAAAAGGGTGAGGTGATAATCTATTATGTTAAAACCATTGCTGAAGGCAAAGTAGAGGTAGATGGAAACCATCCATGGGCTGGTGAAAGAATTAACTTTCTTGCCACAATTGTGGATATTAGAGCCGCTAAAGACGAAGAAATTTCCAACAAACATGTTCATGAAACTGGCGGTCATCAACATTAAGAAAATTTTTTAAAATCACGAAATAAAAAAACCTTATAAAACATGAGGTTTTTTATTATTTAGCTATTAGCTCATTAACACTTAACTTTAGGAGCTTTTTCTTTTTTTGGTTTTCCTTTTGATTCTTTCTTTTTATCTCTATTTCCCATGACATTCCTTATTCAATTAGTTAAAAGGTAAATACTTATACTTTTGAGCTTTTAATTCGCAGCTCTTCTGGAATATGTTGCTGAATTATTTTAATTAGCGGATCATGAATTTTTGGGTTGGTTGCCACAATATTACCCGACAACAACCAATTATTTTTTTCATCAAAATCACTCACCATGCCCCCTGCTTCAGATACGATTAGTCCACCTGCAGCCACATCCCAAGTTGATAAATCAATTTCCCAAAATCCGTCGAACCACCCAGCAGCGACATAAGCTAAATCGAGTGCAGCGGCTCCTGGTCGTCTAATGCCTGCCGTTTTTTTAATAATCTCCTCCAGGATGACAAGATATTGGGGAAGATAGGTAAAGTCTCTAAAAGGAATGCCTGTTCCAATGATGGAATCTTGAAGTTTTGAGCTCTTAGAAACGCGTATTCTTCTATCATTTAAGTAAGCACCCTGTCCTTTTGAGGCTGTAAAAAGATGATTTCTATTAGGATCATAAACGACCGCATGGGTAATTTCTTCCTTTTGCTTAAGGGCAATAGATACACAATATTGGGGTATGCTATGTAAGAAATTTGTTGTGCCATCGAGTGGATCAATAATCCACATATTTTCTTTGTTTTCTGATAAACCACTTTCCTCAGCAATGAAACCATGATCAGGATAAGCTTGTGTCAATACCCTAATAATTTCTTTCTCAGAGGCTAAATCAACCTCGCTTACGAAGTCATTCATATTCTTTCTGGTGACGGTTAGTGAGCTAATATCCTCTGAAGCACGAGTTATAATAGAGCCAGCTCTTCTGGCAGCTTTAATTGCAGTATTGAGTAGCGGGTGCATAAGGACCTTATTAATTTAAATGGTAAAATTGCAGTTATATCTTTCGAAGTTATTTTACAGAGAAATTTGATGTCAACCAAAATAAATTATAATCAATTTAAAATAGTGCTTTGCCGAACAAGTCACCCTGGAAACATTGGCTCAACTGCGCGTGCAATTAAAACAATGGGCTTTGCTCATCTATCGCTCGTGAACCCAAAGCAATTTCCCCATGCTGCTGCCAATGCATTGGCAGCAGGGGCAGAAGATATCCTCGCCAATACAACCGTTGTGAATACTACAGAGGAAGCTTTAAGAGATAGTCACTTAATAATTGGATTTACCGCAAGACAAAGAGAGATTTCTCAAGCGCACCTAAACATTAGGGAGATTGTTAAAGGTCTTAAAAGTGAATCTCATAAAAAAAAAATAGCGCTCCTATTTGGAAATGAAACTAATGGGTTATCGAATGATGAGATCAAGCATTGTCATATGCTCGGTTACATTAATGCCAATGAAAATTACTCATCCCTAAACCTCGCTCAGGCTGTTCAAATTATTTGCTATGAAATTCATATGCAACTGAGTGAAGATAATGAAATAATTCAGCCATCTAAAGAAAATGAGTTAGTCACACATGAAGTCCAAAATGGCTTCTACCTTCATCTAGAACAGCTCTTGACTGAAATTGGTTTTTTAAAAAAAATACAAGGTGAACGATTGATGCAAAGACTTAGATTGCTATTCAATCGAACTACTATGGAAAAAGATGAGGTCAATATACTGAGAGGTATACTGACCGATATAGAAAAAAAAATTAAAGATAAAACGTAAACTTTTATGAGACAATATTTTAAGAAACTAAATTAAATATCAAAAAAAACCATTATGTTTAAAAAATTTAAAGAAGACCTTTCCATTGTTTTTGAGAGAGATCCTGCAGCTCGATCTTACCTAGAAATACTCACAACATATCCCGGTGTGCATGCTATTTTAATCCATAGGCTGTCTCATAAATTGTGGTCGATTAAACTTTTTTGGTTGGGTAGATTTTTATCGCATATCGGTAGATTTTTAACGGGGATTGAAATTCATCCAGGTGCTCAAGTTGGTAGAAGGTGTTTTATTGATCACGGAATGGGGGTAGTGATTGGTGAAACCTCAATTATTGGAGATGATTGCACGCTTTACCATGGTGTCACTTTAGGCGGGACATCTTGGAAGCAAGGAAAAAGACACCCAACATTAGAAAATAAAGTGGTTATTGGTGCAGGTGCAAAGGTTTTAGGTCCTATTACGATAAAAGCAGGAGCGAGAATTGGTTCAAATGCAGTGGTTGTAAGTGACGTCACAAAAGATGCGACAGTGGTAGGAATACCGGCCCGCGCTATTAAGGAAACTAAAAAAGGGACAAGCTTTAGGCCATATGCTGTTGGAAAAGATGAAGATGATCCAATGGTTAAATCTATCCAAGAGCTCATTAATAAGGTAGCAAAACAAGAAAGGGAAATTGAAGCGCTCACCAAGAAAAAAGATAAGCCTAAAAAAGTATCTCCTAAGACCACCTAATGTAAGTTTTAATCTTGATTAATTTAGTCAAGTATTATAAAATCCAATTATATTTAATACTTGAGTAACTTATGAAATTAACCACTAAAGGTCGTTTTGCTGTCACAGCAATGCTTGATTTAGCTCTAAATGAAAAAGGCATGCCAATTAAATTGGCTGAAATTAGTCTAAGGCAATCAATTTCGCTGTCATATCTTGAACAGCTATTTGGAAAATTAAGAAAACAGGGGTTAGTGAAAAGCGTTCGTGGGCCGGGTGGTGGTTATCTTATAGCGAAAAATACTAACAATATTAGTGTTAAAAAAATAATCTCTTCAGTCGACGAGCAAATTGATGCGACTCAATGTGGTGGTAAAGAAAATTGCAACGAGGGACATCAGTGTATCACCCATAATTTATGGACTACCTTAAATAGCAAGATTCTTGATTATTTAGAGTCGGCAACGCTTGATGAATTAGTTAAAACTCAAAGAAATAAATCTGAGAATCATTCTATTGAGTTTCCCAAAAGTAAACATAATAATATCTCAAATAATATGGAAGCTTTTTAATTTTAGATGATCTACCTTGATAACAATGCAACTACTGCCCTACATCCCGAGGTTTTAAAAGCAATGTTACCTTTTTTAACTGCTCAGCAAGGCAATCCTGCATCCAATCATACGTTTGGCAGAAATGCTCATACAGCGATTGAAGAAGCGAGAGAGAAAGTTGCAATTTCTGTAAATGCACACCCATCTCAAGTGATCTTTACCTCAAGTGGAACCGAATCAAACAACACCATTATTAATGGCATTGCGAAAGCTTATCCTGACTCTCATTTTGGATTTAGCTCCATCGAACATCCATGTATATCAGAGCCTATTAAATCATTAGCTAATCAGGGTTTTAAGATTTCAGAAATTCCAGTTGATTCAAATGGCATCTTTAATGTATCTGATATCTCTAGTGAAATGAAACAATCTTTAACTTTCCTGTCAGTCATGATGGCTAATAACGAAACGGGTGTGATACAGAATATTGCAGAAATTGCAGATTGGGCAAGAGAAAATAAGATTCAGTTTCATACCGATGCAGTTCAAGCATTGGGTAAAATAAAAATCGACTTTGAAGCGCTGGATATGGATGCAATGACTATTTCAAGTCATAAAATTTATGGTCCTCAAGGTATTGCTGCACTCATTGTAAATAAAAAAATTGATCTCCTTCCTTATATGCAAGGAGGCGGCCAAGAAAAAGGTTTACGAAGTGGGACAGAAAATATTGCCGCTATCATTGGATTTGGAAAAGCTTGTGAACGTTCGAGTGAAAATAGAGTCGTATTTAATGAAAAAATTGACTTACTCAGAATAGCTCTTGAGAAAGCTTTGGTAGATTTGGGTGCAGTTATTTTTTCTGAAAAAAGTCATAGATTGAGTAATACGACATTTTTCTCTTTTGAGAATATTGATGGCTCAACATTATTGACAGCCCTTGATAGAAAAGGATTTGCCATCGCTAGCGGATCAGCTTGTTCAAGTAATAGCGATGAACCTAGTCATGTTCTTTTGTCAATGGGTGTTGATTTGGATTTAGCCCAAGGCGCGCTTAGAGTAAGCCTGGGTGTGGAAAATAATAAAAATGAAATTAACGACTTCATAGATACACTTAAAGATGAAGTGAATAGATTAAAACAACTGACTGCTGTGGCAGCTTAACTTAAAGATAAGGATATTATGAAAAACAAGTTATACGATATGCCAATTTATATGGATTACTCCTCAACTACACCGGTAGATCCTAGGGTTGCTGAAAAGATGATTCCCTACATTACGGAAGATTTTGGAAACCCAGCCTCAAGAAGTCACCCATATGGATGGACCGCTGAAAAAGCTGTTGAGGATGCTAGAAAAGAGATTGCCCTATTGGTGAATGCCGATCCTAGAGAGATTGTTTGGACATCTGGTGCTACAGAATCAAACAATTTAGCGATTAAAGGAGCAAGTAACTTCTACTCCAAAAAAGGAAAACATATTATTACTCTGGCCACTGAACACAAAGCGGTGATTGATGCTGTGAGAGAATGTGAGCGGACCGGTTATGAAGCAACTTACATGGAGCCAGAACCTAATGGACTTTTGGACATTGAGAAATTCAAATCAACGATACGTCCAGATACCGTTCTAGTTTCAGTGATGTTAGTTAATAATGAAATTGGAGTAATCCAAGACATTACAACCATTGGAAATATCTGTCGTGAAAATAACATCATTTTTCATGTGGATGCAGCTCAAGCTACCGGTAAAGTTAAGATTGATTTAGAGACACTACCTGTAGACCTGATGAGTTTTTCTGCTCATAAAACCTATGGCCCAAAAGGTGTGGGAGCGTTATATGTTAGGCGTAAGCCACGCATTAGAATTGAACCTCAAATGCATGGCGGTGGACATGAAAGAGGTATGCGTTCAGGCACGCTAGCAACGCACCAAATTGTTGGTATGGGTGAAGCGTTTAAAATCGCTAGAGAAGAAATGGTCGAAGAAAATAATCGTATCAAAAAATTACAAGCAAAACTTCTGAAAGGTCTCACAGAAATTGAAGAAACTTTTGTCAATGGTGACTTGGAAAGAAGAGTGCCTCACAATCTAAATATAAGTTTTAATTATGTAGAAGGTGAGTCTTTAATCATGGCCATTAAAGGTATTGCTGTATCCAGTGGATCAGCATGCACTTCAGCAAGTTTAGAACCGAGCTATGTTTTGAGAGCGTTAGGTCGATCAGATGAGCTTGCACATAGTTCGATACGTTTTTCTATTGGAAGATTTACCACTGAATCTGATGTTGAGTTTACAATAGCGTTATTAAAAGAAAAAATTGGTAAATTAAGAGAATTATCTCCTTTGTGGGAAATGTTTAAAGATGGTGTTGATTTAGAAAAAGTAGAATGGGCAGAGCATTAATTAATATTTATTTGGAGAACGATCATGGCGTATAGCGATAAAGTTCTAGATCATTATGAGAACCCAAGAAATGTTGGATCTTTCAATAAAGAAGATTCAAATGTAGGCACGGGTATGGTTGGCGCACCTGCGTGTGGTGACGTAATGAAGCTACAAATTAAAATGGGTGAAAATGGAATTATTGAAGATGCAAAGTTTAAAACCTATGGGTGTGGTTCAGCCATTGCATCAAGTTCACTGGTTACAGAAATGCTTAAAGGACGAACACTGGATGAAGCACAAGCTATCAAAAATACTTCGATAGTTGAAGAGTTAGCACTTCCACCAGTTAAAATTCATTGTTCTGTGTTAGCTGAAGATGCGATTAAGGCAGCTGTTGAAGATTTAAAATCTAAACAAAAATAATATGCCAATCACAATGACAGAAAAAGCTGCTAATAGAGCAAAGAATTACTTAGAATCAAGAGGCAAAGGTATGGGTCTGAAGCTTGGAGTAAAAACAACAGGTTGCTCAGGTATGGCTTATGTTTTAGAGTTTGTTGATGAGGCTAGTCCTGAAGATCAAATTTTTGAAAGTCATGGAATCAAAATTTTGGTTGACCCGAAAAGTCTTATATATATTGATGGCACTGAATTAGATTTTGTAAGAGAAGGATTGAATGAAGGGTTTCAATTTAACAATCCAAACGTGAAAGATAGTTGCGGTTGTGGAGAAAGCTTTACAGTTTGATCCAAAATTATTTTGAATTATTTAATCTTCCTGAAAAATTTCAATTAGATTTAGAGATGTTGCAAGAAAATTATCGCGCGATACAAAAAAAAATTCATCCAGATAGGTTTGCTACTTCCTCGGAGAATGAAAAAGTACAGTCTATGATTAAGTCCACACAAATTAATGATGCCTATCAAACTTTAAAGTCTCCAATCAAAAGAGCAAAATATATTTTGTCGCTTCATAAATCTGTTGAGAAAATTACACTTCCTCCGGATTTTTTAATGCAACAAATGGAATGGGAAGAACATCTTGAGGAGATTGAAAAAAATAATAGTGAACTGGTCCAGTTTAAATTGACTATCAATAAAAAATATGAAGAATATTCCTTGTTGCTTTCATCACAAATTGACGATGATCAAAATTGGAGTGATGCTGCCATCACAATCGACAAACTCTATTTTGTTGAAAAGCTTCTTCACAAAATCAATAATGTACTAAATTAAACATATGGCACTTCTTCAAATATCTGAACCTGGAAAAAGTACAATGCCTCATGAGCATAGAAGGGTTATTGGCATTGATCTTGGAACTACTAATTCCCTTGTAGCCTCAGTCGTTAGTGGCAGTCCAGCCATTTTAAATCCAAATGAAAAATCAAATCTTTTACCTTCGGTTATTCATTATTCTAAAGAAGGTATTCTCGTTGGTAATGATGCAAAGAATCTCCTGAGTAAGGACCCTAAAAATACAATTTCATCAGTTAAAAGGCTTATTGGTAAAACCATTAGTGATATCAATCAAGATCATTTTCCTCTTAGCCTAGCTGATGGCGAAGGCGTTATAAATATAAATACGTCTATTGGAATGAAAAATCCTATCGAAGTCTCTGCTGAAATTTTAAAAACACTTAAATCATTTGCAGAAGATAACTTAGGCGGTGAACTGATGGGTGCCGTTGTGACTGTTCCTGCTTATTTTGATGATGCGCAAAGACAAGCTACAAAAGATGCTTGTGAATTGGCAGGGTTAAATGTTTTACGATTGATTAATGAGCCCACAGCAGCGGCAGTTGCTTATGGCTTAGATAAAAAATCTATGGGGCACTTTGTCGTTTTTGACTTAGGTGGAGGTACGTTTGATGTTTCTATTTTGAATTTATCTAAAGGGTTATTTGAGGTTTTAGCCACTCATGGTGATGCAAATCTGGGGGGTGACGATTTTGATCAAGCGATAGTCAATTTTTTAAATAATAAATATAAACTTAAAGTTAAAGATATTGAGGTGCAGAGTCTTGTTTCAATCATAGCAAGAGAAATTAAAGAATCACTATCAACTAAAAAAGAAGTTGTGATTGAGGAAAAAATTAGTGATATAGAGATTGTAGAGACTTTCACACAAGAACAATTTAAAACCTTAGTTAAAGATTTAATTGAGCAAACGCTTAAAGCGACTAAAAATGCTTTAAATGATGCCCAACTAAATTATGACCAAATTGATGGCATTATCATGGTTGGTGGGTCAACACGTATGCCGTGTATCCAAGAGGCTGTTAAAAACTTATTTAAACAAGACCTCCATAATGATCTAAATCCAGATGAGGTTGTCGCATTAGGTGCTGCTACTCAGGCAAATATTTTAGCTGGCAATGGAGAAGAAGACCTTCTGTTACTTGATGTAACTCCCCTATCCCTTGGTATTGAGACAATGGGAAGTATTGTGGAGAGAATTATTCCGAGGAATACAACGCTACCCGTTGCGATGGCGCAAGAATTTACAACTTATAAAGATGGTCAAACGGCAATGATCATCCATGTAGTTCAGGGAGAAAGAGAATTAGTCGATGATTGTCGGTCTTTAGCCAAATTTACCTTGAAAAAAATTCCACCTATGGTGGCAGGTGCAGCAAAAATTAAAGTTACCTTTCAAGTTGATACCGATGGTTTATTATCCGTTTCTGCAGAAGAAACGACTACAAATGCAAAGGCATCTATAGAAGTAAAACCAAGCTATGGTTTATCTGAAGATAAAATTAAAACAATGCTTCAATCTTCATTTGATTTAGCAGAAGAGGATAAAAATTCCAGAATGCTTGCGGAAACCAAAATAGAAGCCATTCAATTAATTGAATTAACACAAAAGGCCTTAGATACTGATAATGATCTGCTTTCAGAATCGGAATTAAATTCAATAAAAAATGATCTAGATGCCTTAATTGATTCCATCAAATCATCAAATAACGATAAAATTAAAGAAGCTAACAAAAAATTAAATACGCAAAGTGAATCCTTTGCTGCAAAAAGAATGGATCGATCTATTCAAAAAGCCTTAACTGGAAAATCTATTAACAAACTGGAATTTTAAAATGCCCAAAATTATTGTTCTTCCTCATGACCTTTGCCCAGATGGAGATGTTCTAGAGGCTAAAGCTGGTGAATCAATATGTAATGTTTTATTAAAAAATCATATTGATATTGAGCATGCTTGTGACCAAGTTTGTGCTTGTACTACCTGCCATGTTGTGATTAAAGAAGGGTTTTCCTCACTTGATGAATCTGAAGAAGAAGAAGATGATATGTTAGATAAGGCATGGGGTTTGGAGCCTACTTCAAGACTTTCCTGCCAAACAAAAGTAAAAGATCAAGACATTACAGTTGAAATACCTAAATATACAATTAATCTAGCTTCAGAATAAAAAAACCCACTTTCGTGGGTTTGCTAAAATAGATATCGGAAAGTACAAATGATCTACCATTTATAGGTCATATCGAGTTGAATCAGATCCATCGAGTCCATACACATAGGCAAATCACCGAGCCCAGGAGTGCAACCAACAGATTTATCATTAATCTCACCGTAAGCATAAGCAACATTGAATTTAACATTATCCTCAATCATATATTGCCCTTTAAATGCGATTCCTTTCAAGTTAACCTTTGAATCAAAGATATCGGAATCAACATGGTTAGGATCAACAGAATATGTCCCTACTTCTTGATACCATATGTTACCTTTCCAATCACCTTTTTTTTGCTTACTTTTATCCAAGGCTATGAAATCTTTGTAAGAGCCAAAACCAACACCTATCATAAATGCTGAATTATCATCTGCTCCGCCATTGTTTCCTCCCGCACCTGAATTAATCCATGCTTTTCTTCGGTTATCACCCTTTAAGTTATATGCATAATCACCAAATATAGTCATCCCCAAACCAGGATTGACCATCATTTTATAATCGGCGGGGATTTCAATTAATGAAAGATCATTGATGTAAGTTTGTGAGTCTAAACCTTCGTTTGTTGGGTTGAAAATTCTATCTCCATCGTCTTCATTTGTATACACGGAATACGTTAATCCAACTTTAGCTGATGGGCCAGATTTAACATCAAATTTATGTTTACCAATGATTTGCGCCGCGATTAAATACTGTGAGCTATCAGCATTACTATCCCTTACGAGCTTATCATCATCCTGCAATGTACTCACTCCTCCTGTCGTTAAGATAGTAGTTTGATTATTCATTTTATATTTAGTTTTCCATGAAGCTCCATCCCAAGTCAAATCTTTATCCCAGATCATCGGTTTTGTGTACAAAGGATTTGTAATTCGACCTGCTTGAAGAGTTAACCAATCTGTAGGTGCCCAACCAAGCATGGCACGCTTTACAAAGAGCTCTTCTTTATTATCAGCATATCCTCCTCCGCCTAGTGTTGCATTATCTGATCTACCCCTTGCTCCCATTGAAAGGGCAAGATCTGTAAACCAGTTTTCAGCAATTTTAGTTTTAAATCCTAATGTAATTTTGTAACGTTGTCTGTTTAGATCAATAGAACCGGATCCATTATATTCATCTGATTTTCTCCATTCTTGCCTTACTCTTATATCACCGTATAGTTTGCCTTCATCGAGATATTTACTAATGGATAACTTACTTTTGTCTTTTTTTTCTTGTGCTTGTCTTTCACCGGCATTTTTCTTAGAAAGCACACCTGCCTCATCTTCCGTCAAGATGCCTTTAGCAACTAGTGCATTTATCAAATCCTCTGTTGAGTCGGCAAAACTTGGCGCTGATAATCCTAAAAGCGTTGCTGCAACTATGAGACCTAACTTTTTATTCATCTTAATAACTCTCCGTTTTCTTATTAAAAACACTCACAAATAAGAAGTAATCTTTTTGCGATATGAGAATTATTAAACTTCTTTATGACACCTATGTGACAAAAGCTTAGAAAGTAGAATGGTTGGTATTGCTATTTTAGGAAGAGTAAGTGAGAAAACTTAAGAAAATATAGCATTTTGGTGATCGAATTCAACCTGGCCAGAGGAAAGACTGTATATACCTCCGATAACACCAATTTGTTTTTTTTGTAACAAGTCTCTGATGATGTCACTTTGAT
>ERZ1049444.1614-NODE-1614-length-16515-cov-6.181531_pt1 | contig 16515 bp, 7 predicted proteins | sample MGYA00383101_ERZ1049444 | MGnify/ENA primary metagenome ERZ1049444 (study PRJEB29581, sample SAMEA5548371) | metagenome | biome: marine; feature: coastal; material: water | depth 50 m | study: Short-term variability in the microbial, nano- and picoplankton...
CACTTATTTATACAGGACCTTCTCTCAGTCTTGGTGCAAGCACACTTAGCCTTTCTGGAGGTGGAGCTTTTGCTAATACAAATTCACTGGTGCTGGATAATACAACGAGTAAGCTTCTACTGAACTCAATAACTGTCGCGAATGTCTCAGTTCCTGTTGTACTCAGTTCAGGAAAAATTGAGGTACTAAATAATGCAGATGTACAAAATCTACAGCATACAGGATCGTCAAATGTGGACATTAAGTCAGGTGTAACTCTGACTATTTCTAATGGATTTGAAATTCCACAATCAAAATCCATGCAGTTAACCGGAGCAGGAGGTACCCTTGCAATCGCAAACAGTCTAACTCTCAGCGGAACATTGAAGTTTCCGGTTGCCGGAATATTAGACAACGGTACTATTTTTCTGAATGGGGGGGGGATAGAAGTTGATGATAACCTGACGATCGGCTCAAATCTGGTACATACCGCAGATTCTTCAATCATGATTGCAACCGATAAATCGATAAATTACAGCGGTCAGGAATTTAATCTTGAACAATTTATATTAACGTTTTCGGGTGGCGGAACCTTTGCCAATACAGATAATCTCAGTTTAAATCATACTCAAAGCAAACTGCAGTTGGATGGAATTAAAATTTCCAACGTCGCGGTTAAAACTGAACTCAGTGATGGTGTAATCATAGTTGCGGAAAATACTACCATTGATTCATTTTCACAGACCGGTTCTTCACGTTTTGATCTTGTCGCTGGTAAAAGTCTGACACTGGCAAACGCAGTTGAAATTCCGACAGGAAAATCTATGGAACTGCTGGGTTCAGGAACTGAAAGGATAATAAATTTACCAGATGCACTGACACTGTCCGGAACTCTCAAAGTCAGTTCAGCAGGTTATTCACTCAATAAAGGGACTCTCGGAATTAGCAGTGGACTGTTGGATCTTGCGGAAGATACAAATATCACCTCCGCAATTACTCAGTTGAACAACGGCAGTATCAATGTTGCGGTTGACAAAACTTTAACATACTCCGGAGACACTCCTAAAATTGAAGAGTTCACCTTAACTCTTAGTGGAGGAGGAACTGTAACGACCACAAATGCATTCACCCTGAATGATCCTTCTAGTGTCTTGGCATTCAAAGGTATTAAACAAATTTCAGCGGTTGCTGTAACAGGAGAATTAAGCAGCGGAATGCTCAGTGTTGAAAATGATGCACTCATCCAGACATTTTCGCATGCTGGTTCATCACGTTTGGATATTTCAAATGATACCACGCTGACTGTACAGAATTTGTTTGAAGTTCCACAAAACAAATCAATGGAATTGCTTGGAACTGACAACGGAACGCTTATTTTAGGGGATCAGCTGATTCTTAGTGGAATACTTAAATTTAGTGCTGCAGATACATTGTCTGGCGGAACACTGGCACTTAAAGGCGGCACATTGACCGTGAATGAAAATGCAGAAATCATTACAAATATCACGCATCTGGCGGATTCTGGTATCAGTGTGTTTCTCGACAAAACTCTGAAGTATAGCGGGGCCACTACAAATGTAGGCGCATTTACTTTAACTTTATTCGGAGGCGGTAAGTTTGAGAATACAAAAGATATTACTCTCAATGATCCGCTCAGTGTTCTGGTGTTAAATGGAATTAACGTTTCCAAAGTCTCTTTTGCCGAAGAACTGTCAACCGGAAAGTTGAGTGTGTCGAGCGACTCATTGATCGAAACGTTATCGCAAAACGTTTCCTCCCGTCTCGACATTGTCTCAGGAGTCCGTTTAACGCTGGAAAATTCTTTTGAAATTCCGGATGAAACTACAATGGAACTGGTTGGTTCCGGCGGCGGATCATTGGACATAAGCGATAATTTGACTTTGTCAGGGGAAATTAAATTTAACGCACCTGACTACTCTCTGGATAGCGGAACTCTGACACTGAACGGTGGTACACTGACAAGTGCAGAAAACTCAAGTGTTTCTTCAGACGTTATCCATTTACAGAATTCAACGCTTGATGTTGCTGCAGACAAAGTACTGAGTTATTCAGGAAGTGATTTGAAAATCGGGGCACTTACTTTGACAATGTCCGGAGGAGGGAGTTTTAATAATTCAGCTGAGCTGTTACTGGATAATGCGTCCAGTGTACTGAAACTTAATGGAATCGTAAAAGTAGAGAAAATTACGGTTGCGGAAAACCTGTCTGAAGGCTTTATTGATGTACAGAAAAACGCGACAATCCAGACATTATCGCATGCAAAATCATCAAGGATTGACATTGCGAAGACAAAGAGCTTGATGCTTACTGACAGCTTTGAAGTAACGGCAACTCAGACTATGGAATTGATGGGTGGCGGAGGAGGAACTCTCAATATCGGCGAAAACTTTACACTTTCAGGCACTCTGAAACTGAATGCTCCTAATAATACACTGAATAACGGCACACTTATTTTCAATAATGGTCTACTGGATCTTGACGATAATGCGACTGTTTCAGCGCAAATTTCACTTGCGGACAATGCGAGAATGGACCTGGCAGTAGGAAAACAGCTAAGTCTGAGCAAAACGTTTGAAATTCCAGAGAACCTCAAATTGGAAATGGTTGCTGATGGTGGTGGAACCTTGAGTTTAGCGGAGACACTTAAACTTAAAGGGATTCTGCAATTCTTGGCTCCGGATTATAGTTTTATCAATGGGGCAATTGAGCTGGGAGAAGGAGGGTTGCTGGATGTGGATGCTAATACAACAATTGCTTCAAATATTATTCTTTCGGGAAGTCCTTCTTCAGACCATTCTTTTGATATTGCTTTTGGTACCACGCTGAATTATGAAGGAAATGCAATTGATATCTCAACATATCAATTGACTATCCTTGGAAAAGGCGTGCTTAATAATAATAAATCAATTCTGTTAAGTAATTTGATGAGTAGGCTGGTTCTAGCTGATGATATAACAATTAAATTAATTGAAGTAACAGGTAATAGTTTATCTGGGTATGGAATCGTAGTTCAAAGTAATAATGCAAAAGTAATTACTTTGAACTTGTCAGCTGATATGGGGCTTTCCTTTAGTGACGATACTTACGTACTTAATGTTGAAAATTTGAATGTTAAAGCCACAGCTCAATTGAATGGAGATGGAAAAGGTTTACTATTAGTTAAGAAAATTGAGCAGATATTTATAACTACTGGACTAGAAGAAAATTATGTCTTAAAGATACACGATGTAAATCTTAAGGTGTTGGATGAGATTGATGTGATTTTTGCCGATCAGATTGTTATGAGTGGTAATTCCTCCTTTGAATCTGAAGGAGGCCTAGCATTCATGTTAGACGGGACTATGAATTTCAACGGAACTGTGATTGCTAATATTAATTTAGATGGTGGAACAATGTGTGTCTATAATGACACTACACTTATTGGAAATATTCGACATGTTAGTAATTCTATAATATATATTGCTCCAGAAAAAATATTAACATATCAAGGTGACAAGCCACTTAACGTCAGAAATTTGACACTGGCATTACAAGGCGGAGGCCGTTTCGCTAATACTGATAATAACTCAATTTTACTGAATGAAGATGGCGGACGACTTAAATTGGCAGGCAACACCACAACACTTTCTCACCTAGGTATTGCTCAGAGTGATTATAATGGTGTGAAATTTTTGGATGTTGATAACAATGCAAATTCAACATGTGTAGGTGATAATAATACATCACAAGGTTTTTCAAAAATTGTGGTAGAACATCTTGATCAGAAAGGAAATTCAAACATAGGTTTGTCAGCAATGACTGAACTTAGTTTTACAAGTCAATCCTCAGTAGCGAGTCAAAAGTCAATGACTGTCTCTGGAGAAAGTGGTAAGTTGAGTCTTGACGGCACTATGAGCTTTGAAAATGGAAGTCAATTTGTTTTGAATTCTCCGGGGTCGATAGTAAGTGGAGCATTTGATTTTGTAGAAAGTAATATTTTGAACGTAATAAAATCTGCTAGTTTTCAATCATCAATTGGCAAATGGAAGAATGCTCAAATAATTGTAGATGCTGCTTCAGTACTAACCTTTGAGGATAATCAATTTGAAACTCAAGGTACTTTTGTAAAAACAGGCGGTGATATGTACTGGGATAATGTTAGCTGGAGTCTGCTTGATGATACAGACTATTCCAGTGACAGTTTAGTCGAAACAAAGACTTTGTCATTAAATAATTATCAGCTTACTTTAGGTTTGCCAGAAAGTGATTTAATAGTAACAGACAACATGACATTCGATAATTCCAGCGAACAGATTTTAACAGGAGCAGCAGATTTAAGCATATATGGTGGTATTGTTATGGAGGATGGACTTATTTCTTCAACGAGCGGTCTTGTCTACTTTGGAAAAGGCGGAACTCAAACCGGAGGGGGTTTAGATGTTTCAAACAGCACATTCAAACTAAGTGATGATTTTACCAAAACTGCGGGTACACTGACGATGACCGAAGTCGGAACAACACTTGAGTTGACAGAGAGTCTTGCTTTGACGAGTGACACTTCTCTGGGAGTGAAAACACTAAAGTTAAATGATAAAACTCTCACACTTGTTTCAGATACAACTGATTTGACAGTTATTGACGCAATCACTATGAATGAAGCGGATGAGCAAATTCGGACCAATTCCGCGGATTTGACACTGAATGGATTGTTAACTGTCGTAAACGGTGGAATCGACTCAGATAATGGTACATTGACTTTTAGCACAGGAATTAAACAAAGTGGGGGACTGCTGAATATAAATAGCAGTCTGCTCGAATTAGGTGCGGATGTTTATAAAACAGGGGGTACATTGAATACACCGGCTACTTCAGTCACAGTACTCAACAATTTGATAATTACAAGCGACAGTACAATTTCAGTTGATACAATAAATTTAGGTGCAAATACACTCTCGCTGGGTTCTGCATCAAGTGATTTAGATATCAGCGGCAATTTATCATTGGCAGAAGCTAATGTGTCTCTTAATATTGAAGATGCAGACCTTACGGTTCTAGGAGAAGTTGAGCTTGCAAACGGCAAATTAAGTTCGACTGGAGGTGCAATTATTTTCAGGAAAGATGTAATACAGTCAGGAACATTTGAATTTGATCTTAGCTCAAGTACTCTGAGCCTCAATGGAGACTATACAAAAAGCGGCGGTCTGTTAGACAGTTCTTCGGCTACACTTTATTTGTTAGATAATATTACTGTGAGCAGTGATTCAGCACTTGAGTTTAACCAATTGGAGTTGAATGATCTCACACTGACTTTGGGTTCACCAAGTACAGATTTGACCATAATTACCTCAATCACACTCGATAATGTAAACGAATGGCTTGTTACTGCTGATGCTGATCTAAGTTTGCTTGATGATCTTAATATCAGTGAGGGTGGAATTACTTCTACAGGCGGAATCATAACAATGCTGGATGGAGGTCAACTTTCTGGAACTGGAGAATTAGATTTCAGCGGAAGTACCTGGGTTCTGGGTGGTGATTTTGTAAAAACAAGTGGAACTCTATGGGAAACTGATTTGAAGCTTGCAGCCAATATTACATTTACCAGTAATGCAGCCTTTAGTTTCCTGAATTTGGATCTTAATGATCTTACTCTAACATTGGGAAGTTCATCGAGTGATCTCAGCGTGGTAAATGCTGTCGTGATTGATGCAGCGACAGAAGGAATCCAGACTGCAGATGCTGATTTGATTCTGCTGAGTACATTGACCATGAGCGAAGGACAATTGACAAGCACAGGCGGCAATCTTAAATTAGCCCATGCTCAAACATCAAAATTCAGCGGAAATGCATTGATGATGCTTGATAATACTTTATTGACCTCAGACGATGGAAACGAAGTTGCGCTTATTGAAATTGATGGTGAGCCTAATTTGAGCATGACCGATAACAGTCAAATTTCATATATCAATCTTTCTACCTCCGAAGGTACTGTTGGTTCAATTAGTACATCAGGGGAAGTTAGCTGTTTGGAAAATTGTACTGGTTTCACAGAAATAGGTGCATACGGTTTTAATTCTTATGGGCTTTACAGAAATATTAGTAGCGCGAACTTGGTGCTCACGGAATCTGAAGGTGAACAAAAAACAGCGACGTTGTCAGTAAAACTGCTCAGCCGTCCTGACAGCATTGTACAGGTTGCATTTAGAAGTTCTGATGAAACAGAAGCTACTGTGGATAAAAAAGTATTAACTTTTACACCAACTACATGGAATCGTATTCAGCAGCTGACAATTACCGGAGAAGATGATTCTGTAGTTGATAATGATATGCGCGTAGGTATTCTGGGGTATACAGATTCAGATGATACTAATTATGCTTCAACTTCAACCACCAAGACCCATGCATTCAAATATTCATTTATAGTCCTCAATGATGACCTGCAAAAAGGTCGAAGTCCTATAGTTAAAATAGGACCTGATCAAAGTTTAAATGAAGAGACAAGGGTTATCCTGGACGGATCAGCTTCATATGACCCTGACCAGAACGGACGTATTGTTGAATACCTATGGGTTTATGCTGGTCAGCGAAATGACATAGTCATTGAACGTAAAAGTGAGAGTATTGCTTATTTTGATGCACCTGATATTGATGAAGAAATAGTCTTGTTATTTGGACTGGAAGTAATTGACGATGACAGTTCGTCCGCTTACGGTGCAACTACAATTACTCTCATACCGGTTAAATCGGTGCCCGGCGTTGATTGTGTAATCGGAGGGATTACTCCTAAATATCCTGAAGATATAATTTTGGATGCAGAAACCACAAATTCCGATGGTTCAAAAACGCTTAAACTTGTGTCCGCAGATAATACCATACTTGAAATTGACATGAACACGGATGGTTCTGTTAACGGCAAGATAATAACTGAAGACGGCTCAGAATCCAAAGTTCTTGTTCCTCTTGGTGCTGAAGTCAATATGAACAAAGATGGTTCTCTCAGTGTTACGATGTCTCTTGAAGGAGTAACTTTGTCAAGTAATGTCAGTTCTGAAGGAGAAATGACAATAGGTGTTTCTAGCGAAACAGGATCCACGGGTGCCTTCTTAAAGGCTCCAAAGGGTTCTGAAGTTAGTATCGGTACTGACGGAACATCCAGCATTTCTATGCTAGCATCTACAGATCCCACCAGTGGAGTAACCTCTCAGGTAGTCAGTACACTCAGTTTAGATGGTTCTACACTTACTGAGATGACATTTAGCGGGGGTACAGGCAGAACAACTAATGCGGACGGTTCTGAATCAAATAAATCAAGTTTGGTTACTGAGTCAGGTCTGAATGTAGCAATTGATACCAGTAGTGGTATTGCTGCCAGCTTGTCGCTTCCAAATTCAGTAGGAACACTTGCCGCCAGTATTTTAAATGATGGCACATCATCTACAAGTTTTGATAACGGTTCCAGTGGTATTACAACATTTAATTCTACAACTGCTATGGATCTCCAGTTCAAGAAAGATGAAGATTTAACTGGAAAAATTGTCAGTACTTCAACTGCGGAAACAGGAAGTGACGGCATCAGCCGAACAACCAGCAGTACAACCACCAGTGAGGGGGCGGTAATTCTAGTGCAGGGTACAGGAGTCTCTGACAGTACTTTACAGGTACCAACCGGTTCGACTGTTTCTCTGAGTAAAAATCGCACAGTAACATCAACTCTTGAGATAAGTTCTTCCAGTATGAGCAGCATTGTGACTATGAATAGTGAAGGATTGATGATACCGACAATTACCACTACCACTCTTTCCCCAAATACTAAGCAGATTTTTCCTGAAGTAGGTGCTGGAAGTACAGTCAGTCAGGAATATGGGAAAATGGTCATATCCATGCCTTTGACTAACTCAGGAAGCGCACGCAGTTTTTCAAGAAGTAGTACATCATTACGAACTTCACAACGCAGCGGAGTTTTCGCGGAATTTTCGACGAACGGGCAATGGGTTGGTTTTGATACTACTTCCGATAAACCGGTTTATGTTCAGTCTGCATCTTCGGGTGCGACAGTTGTACTGGAAAGTTCTTACGACAACACAACTAATGTCAGCTTGTCTTCCGGAACCGCTGAATTGCGTATCGGTGATGCATTGCCTTCAGCTCTGACAGGAACTAGGACTATAAGCAGCGCACCGGCATCCGTAACAATGAAAGGTGCACGAAATCTGGTTTCATTACCAGCTTTCACCACAATTTCTCCTTCGAACTTTGAAAGTCAATTCCCAGCCAGTGAGGGATACAAAGCGGTTATGGTGCGTCGTAGTGATGCATGGCAATTTTATTCAAGCAGTGACGATAAAACAGTCTACACTGATAAAGGATATACGGAGTTAACCTCAAGTATTGAAGCCGGTGAAGGAATTTGGGTTTTGTTAAATTCACCGGTTAAAGATACAAATCTCGAAGTTGCTAATTATGGAGGATATAGCGCATCTACGCAATTAAGCAGTATGAATTCTGAGTGGAATTTGGCCGGTACCTCGAAAGAGATTACAGTTGAAGAAATAACACAGGCTGCAAATTTTGATCAAACTTCAGAGGATGAGTCTAATACCCTTGGATTCCTAGACAATTCCGGAGGAAATGGGCCGACTTCTGGACTGCAAATATCAAATTTAAATTATGACATTGCAGGAAATGAGTTTGGACAATCCTCCAGGATTGTTCTTTTGATGGCACTCCTGCTGCTTGCTTCTGCAAGTGTGATGTTATACCGAAGACAAACTCAGCTTAGGAACAGTTCGCAGTTTCAAAACAGTCGTTTAAGGACTCCTGCATGGCAGATGTTTACTATAGCTGGTATTATTATGGTTGTAGTGGCATGTGCACCGCCTCAGAGTGATTCTACATCTTCCACTTTTGACTACTCAGGTTCCTATGACCGGGTACACTCAATCTGGAAGTGGGATGACGTAAACAGCAAATGGGAGGCCTACTCTCCAAAGACTTCGATCGCGGCGGAATTAGTGACTCAGGGTTACAGTACTTTCAGTTCTGTTGAGAAGGGTAAGGGATATTGGTTGCGTATTAGTTCGAGTGGGGTGCCTACAAGCCTTTCATTTGCAGAACCTCCTGCATTTTAAACTTCATGTTCTTAACTGCTCCGGGATATTGGGGAAGATGTGAGCGTATCTCTGTGCTAACAGTTTACTTGAAAGTACTGATTCTGTTTTTCATGCTCTTTCCGGCAATAGCGGTAGTTTTGGTAGCTGAAGAAAACGTGCTGCTAGAGTTCACCGATAATGATTCCAGGGGAGGATGGCTCAGCGGTGACATGATTGTTACATATCCTGAAAAATCAGCGAAAATATCCAAATATGTGTTGCTTTGGGGTAACAATCCACACAAGCGTCTGGGCATGTACCTACCAATTGTGACTCTAAAGTCAGGAGAATCCGGCAACAGGATTCGTATAAAGTTTAATTCAACTAAAATCCCTCCAGGTGCAACCCACTTTTTGCTCTACTCCCGCAATGAAAATGATGAAGAAACTGAACATTACAGTCTTTCTTTGATTGACAAAGGCGTGCCTAGAAGTAAACCTCAGGAAATTATCTTTGAGCAAACTGGCAAGATGGGCAATCGCATTCAGGGTAAAATCAGTCTTACTCGGGCCTGGGATGAGCGTGACTTGACTCACTATGCTGTGTATTGGGGAAAGGGTCCTGAAACAATTTTGAGAACTCAGCCACCTATTACAATTTTTGAAAAAAAATCCTGGTTTAGGAGTTTAAAATCTCAACTCCAAGCACCATGGAAATCAAATATAATGACTGAAGAAATAGATGTTCTTTTATCTCAAGAAGCCACACATCTTATTGTTTTCAGTAGAAATTCAGCAGGGCAAATGAATGATGGTGTCTCTGTAAAACTTGAGGTAACGCAGACTAAGGACAAAGCAAAGAGTAACAAGATGCTATTGAAGTTAAAACCTGCTCCTTCTGGAATGATTGCCGGTGTAGTAACTCTTGTTCGTCCTGAAGAAGAAACTGACTCTGAACACTATTTATTATTTTGGGGAAAAAACGAAAAAATAAGATTAGCTGATTTACCACCGTTGACTCAGTTTGAGGTTAAAAAAATAAGAGATGGACTAAACATCAAGGAAATACAAGTTTCCACGTTAACAATGATGGATCAAAACCTGCAAGTAGCGCCAGTCAAAGATGCAGTTCGTGAGTTGAAATATAAGTTTCCACCGAATACTTTTATCCCTGAAGATGCCACACACATACTGGCATACACTCAACATAAATACTGGTTTCAGGTTGATGCTGAAAGAAGGATTATAGGACCGGTTGCAAATGTCTCAATTGAAGATCCTGATGGAAGCCGGCAGAAAAGCAAAAAGATTAGTAATATAAAAGATGGATTAAAAAACTTTTCTATTACACAATTTAAGAAAGATGCTATAAAAGCAAGTGATAAAAAAGAGGAATTTGGAAGTTTGCTTCAAGGTGATAAAGCAGTTAATAAGAAAAACAGGAAAGCTCCGGAGTGGCGGATTTCTGAATATCGTGGTTTAGGACTTGGACTTTCTTTTTCTGGATTAAATGGAATTACAACATTTTACGATTATAATCTGAATGACAATCAGCAATTGCATTATTCTCTGGAACTCACGGGTCCGCAGGTTGGTAGTATTTTTAAAGCACTGAGACTGACCGAAGAAAGTACTAATATGCAGAGCATATCCATCAGCGGTTCCGGAAACTTACTGGAAATTAATCGTACATTGCTTTCTGGTACTTACCGCTGGTTTGTGGATGACTCTGTTATTTGGGGAATCACGGAAGGATTGTATTACGGTACAGGTGGTGGATTGGGTTATGCAACCTTAAAATATGATGGTAGAGACTCAACTGGGAATGCTACACTTTCGGATGATACAGAGACTTTTAATGCAACAGTCACAGAATATTCACATTCTGCGAAAGCAATGGGGTTATTTGCGGTACTGGACGTAGGCTGGCAAGGACAGGAGGACTACTATTTTCAATTTTCGTTACAGCCTTCAATATATTTTTATTATAAAGATGAATTTCAGGAATCAAGCATACCTGTTAATCCAAATCAGCGTTCGACTGTTATAGAACGATGGTCGAGAGCGCAAGATCTCAACCGACTTATATTAGGATTTGGTGTATTTTTTTAAGATTATAATGATCCACATTTCATTAAAAAACATGAAGAAAGCAGTAATCATGACAGTATTATTTATTGCTGCTTTTTCGCCATATATTTCAGCAGAGGAAGAGACGCTAAATATTCAAACGACAGCAGTTCGTTATGTTTTTACTCAAAGTGTAGAACGATTGCTCCATCCTTGGCTGCAGCAAGAAGTGTCAAATACCTGGTTTGAAAATGAGATACCTAAATCATGTCACATCTGTGACAATGTCTATCGTTATCCTACAGACAACGGCTCTGTGGTAACTCGTGGAGTTCAGAATATGATTAATCGAAAAAGGCTGGCTACAATTCTGGAAGTAGAAGGATTTTTGACTGTGATTGTCAGACAGTCGGGAGATGTTCTGAGTATTGAAGCGTCACTGCATAATCTTAAGCAAGATGAGCCGCTCTGGGCCAAAATCTTTGAATGGTCTAAACCTTGGTGGTAAGAAAAGTGGTCCTGAACCAAGTTTAAATATACGTATATTTGTTGTAACTAGCAGACTCAGTTACTCACACTAAACAGATGCTACAAAATATTGAAACACAAAACTCTTTACCTGAGCAGATTCAACTTGCAGTACTAAGGATTTGCAATCGTTCCTTTGAAGGATACAAGTCAGGATTTGGAATTTGACGCACGTTCATGTAACGTCTGCTTCCTGTTAATGAAAAGCTCTGAATTTCGTAGCAACGGTTTTTGTAGTCAAACAATATTTCTTTTCTGATAGACTTAGCTAATTTTTGCCTCAGCTCTAACTCCAATCCATGGTGCTGGCCGAACAATCCAAAAATTCGTACCGGCATAACTTGTCCTATTTGCATTGTTAAAATTATCAGTTTTTATTTTCCAGATATCCCACTGATAAAATTCAGACGCCTTGTGTCTGAATCTCTTTATTTCGGAAGCTACTCCAGTAGTCAGTGAGTATTATTTTTTCTTACAATACAATAACTGTGCAATAGTACTTCCTTAAGTCGAACAGTACCGCTGATAATTCTTTATGTCAAGTAAAAAAGTAACTATTTGTGCAGAATATTTTAGTTGGACCTAAAAAAAGACCTAAAGTCGTTTCATTTCTACTAAAGCGAAAAATCTTATTTTCTCCAGCACTCTAATCAGAAATAATTATTAAGGCTCTCGAAATAAGCAATAGTCGATTTTAGACATTTTATGATTCAGCCATCCTGAATTAGCAAAATAATTCTTAAAATTAAACCACAGCATTAATTGATCAGTCTTTAATATGCGGACTTTAAATTTATAAAATACAAGAGGATTGCAAGCTGAGCTTGTTTGGTTTAAGATTAAAGTTAACAGCAATCCTTTAAATTCAGCGTAGATGGAAAAAAATTCAAAGTTATTAACAAAATTAGCAACATTACTATTTCTCTGCATGGGGACACTATTATTATATGTCTGGATAAATATTGATGATTTACGGTCCGAGCAGTCCTACCGTCAAATGTGGTATCTTAACCATAAATTTGATAAAAAATGAGCAGCTTAAAATGATTTACTAAAAAGTAACAAATGCAAAAAATAATCACACGGTCAAAAAATATTTAAGAAAATATAAGATAAAAACAGTTGTCTGAGCTCTCTTTATCTCTGTGCTTTAACACCTGATTAGTAGTTTTTTGATTATTTGTAATGTATCAATGAAAACTTTATTTTAAAGAAAATTATGGAAGTTAAGTTAAACAAAGCAACCCCTGAACAACTAAAAACTACACCGGCCAGCATGTCCGGTGTAGTTTTTGGGACTCAGTTTTCGGATCACATGTTTTGCATGGAATGGGAAGATGGAAAAGGTTGGCACAATGCAGAGATAAAACCTTACGGTCCGTTATTGATGGAACCTTCTGCAATGGTTTTACATTACGCGCAAATGGCTTTTGAGGGATTAAAAGTATACCGTACTGATTCCGGAGAAAACGTACTGTTCCGCCCACGTGAAAATTTCAAGCGTATGAACCGTACAGCTCAACGTATGTGCCTTCCAGAAATAGATGTAGAGGAAGTCCTGGATGCCCTTAAACAGTTACTGCGCTTGGATTCCGCATGGGTTCCTCATGAATCAGGAACCACGCTTTATATTCGACCAACAATCGTAGCGACTGAAGAAGCAATAGGTTTGAAGGTCTCTTCAAAATATTTGTTTTTCATTATTCTGAGTCCGGTAGGTCCTTATTACTCACAGGGATTTAATCCCGTAAAAATAATGGTTTCTGATAAATATGTTCGTGCTGTTCCTGGAGGTGTTGGTTATGCTAAAACAGGAGGTAACTATGCGGCCAGCATATTAGCAGAAAAAGAGGCCAAAGAACTGGGTTACACTCAAGTACTCTGGCTGGATGCTGTTGAAAGACGTTATATTGAAGAAGTCGGAGCGATGAATATTTTTTTCGTGATAGATGATGAAATTGTAACACCACAACTGACTGGCTCAATTCTTCCCGGAATAACCAGAATGTCGGTTTTGGAACTTGGTAAACATTGGGGTTTAAACGTTTCTGCAAGGCGGATTTCAATTGATGAAGTTCTGACAGGATTAAAAGAGGGTTCGGTGACAGAAGTCTTTGGTGCAGGTACAGCGGCAGTTATTTCACCGGTAGGAGTTTTGAGTTACAAAGAAGAGGAATATCAGGTAGGCAATGGAGAAACAGGACCGATCGCTAACCGTTTCTTTGAGCAGTTGACAGGAATCCAATACGGCAAAGAAGAGGATCCTTTCGATTGGGTGGAATCTTTCTAAATAAATAACCGGAACTTGAGTCAAATAATTTGAACTTCGAGCTTGAATTACTGACTGTTGCTATTATCGTGTGTGCGGTGTTGCATATCCTGGCAGAATATAAAGGAGCTCAGCGGAAAGTTTACCTGTTGAAACCTTTGACGATGTTGCTGATTGTTGCCATGGGCTTGATTCTGCTTCCTGAAAAGTTGGACTGGTATCATTATGCTTTGTTGATTGGTCTGTTGTTTTCAATTGGTGGTGATGTGGCACTGATGTGGCCTTCAGATAAATTCATGCTGGGGCTGGTCAGTTTTCTGACAGGACATATATTTTACATTTCAGGATTGATTTCCGGAATAGAATTATCCCTTAGTTGGTACGTCTGGGTACCGTTGATTATTTTGGGAAGCGGCATGTTTTTGGGACTGCGTTCCGGATTGGGAAGAATGCAGATACCGGTACTGCTTTACATTCTGGTAATTCTGATTATGAGCGGGACTGCATGGGAACGCCATTTTCAACTGGAACTTCCACAAACATATTTTGCTCTTTGGGGAGCCACGTTATTCATCTTATCTGACGCATTGCTGGCTTGGAATCGATTTAGGGTGAAATTCAAATCTGCACAATTATTTATCTTAGGCACCTACTATACTGCCCAGTGGGCACTCGCAATCTCATTGAGTCAGTCTGACGCAGTTCAAATGAGTTGATTAATTAAAAGCATGCAAAATCTATTAAAAAATTATCTGGCTCTCCTCAGAAATCTGCGTGAGAAAACTCCACTATTATTTGTCATGCACGTTTTTTTTGTGGGCGCAGCAGTATTGATATTGTTGCTGGTCTTGCTGATTAGCGGATTACGCTTACTCACATAGAGTAGTTTTATTTCTGTGCTTCTTTACGCACCCAGGAGTCTTTTTCAGCTTTCATAAAACTTTCAAAACGTGCTGCATCCAAACTGCGTACTGCACGTGCCGCTGAAATTCTAATCTGGGCATTACGGTGCAACAGCAAACGTTCTGCCAGTTTTTTAACTCTCTCAGGTTCAGTTTTGCTGAATCCATTTTTTAAGGCTTCAAATCCACGCCTTGCTAATGCCGCAAATGATTTGCCCGCGGTTTGCTCCAAAAAAGCTCCGGTTTTTTCAGAAGGAAAGAGCGACAAAGCCTCCAGTGCTCTAAAACGCAAATAGTTGATCGTTGCAGTGTCCTCGGCAATTTTGATCAGCACGCTGTCTGTATCATCTCCCAGCGACTGAAATGCCACTGTGTCAAGCTTCCAGTGTCGCCCTTCCAGCAGTTCGATAACCTCAGACATTTCCGGAGCGGCAACTGCGGTTCCTGTCAGGTTCCAGCATAATGTACAAATGACTAACAGATACTTCATGATCCTCCTTTATTTGATAAGTTGTTTAAATTTGATGAACCAATAAAAACTAATTAACTGTCATCTCGAACGAAGAGAGAGATCTTAATAATATCAGAAATTAACATAAAACAAATTTCTCTCTTTGTAAGCAATGACACTTTTAAATTACTTTTTATTGGTTCATCAAATTTAAAAATTTACTTTGCAATTGGTGAATACTTCAAAACCTGCTGTTGATAACTGGAAAGTGTTTCCTGTTTTTTCCCGGCAGATCTGGAAGAGCTAGACCAGGCTGTCCAGAACATCACATTTTCTCCACCATAACCTTCACATTCCTCAGCAGACATTTGACCGTTACTGTCATTATCCCTGCTGCTCTTTTGGCATTCCGCAGTGTCACTAAGTATATCAAACACTGTACCACCCTGCTCCGTGGTGTGAAACAAACCAAGCTGGTGCCCCATTTCGTGAGCCGCTGTTTCACCTAACAATTGAGCATCCAGGGTGCTTCCTGAGGCATGCGCGGTGAGACTGTTAAGTACTCCATTCCAGGCATTGGCTATGCCCATTGATCCGGGAATTCCGGCCGCATTTCCCAAAACGCCTGACCAGCTTCCTGAATAATCTTCAATAAAAAATAAATTGACTGCATCGCTAGCTCCCTGAGAAACAAGCGCGCTTGTTGTCGTATCGGTGAATGTGCCAGATACCGCGGCATACTGGGAGTCGCTGATTGTGATAGTACTGTTGATACTGAGAGTGATTCCGTTTGCTGAGTAGATACTTGACATGACACTTAAAGCAGCGCTCAGATCTCCGGCAGCCCAAGTTGTACCCGTGATGTATGGCTGTACGACTATTGTTGTAGATGCTGGAGTAGTACCTGTACGCAGCGCCACTTTAACACTGTCGTTACTGTAGGCTTTAAATGTCCATGTGCCTGCTTTTGCACTGAAACTTGGAGACTGTGGCACGAACACATTTGCATATCCGTAAGCTCCAAGACTTCCACTCGCAGCTCCGCTCAAAGTAGGTGTTGCAGAAGAACTCAAGATATCAGTGCCGTCAGGGTCTGAGAGTGAATAAAATGCTGTTGATCCATTATTATCTTTAAATACAGATAATATGAAAGAAACACCATCCGACGGAACTGCAAAAGATCCTGTATAATATCCTCCTTCTATACTTTGAGTGATTTCAGTAACTG
>ERZ1049444.1616-NODE-1616-length-16494-cov-8.627715_pt1 | contig 16494 bp, 14 predicted proteins | sample MGYA00383101_ERZ1049444 | MGnify/ENA primary metagenome ERZ1049444 (study PRJEB29581, sample SAMEA5548371) | metagenome | biome: marine; feature: coastal; material: water | depth 50 m | study: Short-term variability in the microbial, nano- and picoplankton...
ATCATGCTAGCCGTTTATCTTTCCGGAGAAATTCACTCCGATTGGCGTGCACAAATTATTCAAGGCGCCAAAGACCTGCCGGTTGTCTTTGACAGCCCGGTCACGGATCACGCGTCCAGCGATGATTGTGGTGTTGCGATCATGGGGGCAGAGCCTGATAAGTTTTGGCATGATAACAAAGGCGCAAAACTAAACGCCATCCGCACCCGACGCGGGATCGAGTTGGCCGATATTGTTGTGGTGCGCTTTGGCGAGAAATACAAACAATGGAATGCAGCCTTTGATGCGGGCTATGCCGCAGCACTGGGTAAATCACTGGTGATCATGCACGGCGCCGATCACCAGCACGCGCTCAAAGAGGTCGACGCCGCTGCGCTGGCCGTTGTCGAAACCCCGCAGCAAGTGGTCGAAATTCTGACCTATGTTCTAAGTGGTGCTTTGCCTGAACGTTGATTTTTGATGTTTTTGCTCAGCTGTCTTGCGGCGCGAATATCAGTTGGGCTTGACCAGTAAAATCTCTTGGCTATCCTACTTTTGTGTAAAAGTAGTGAGTAAAAAGATGTTGAACATTAGAGTACTGCCCTCTGTTATAAGGGCTATGGTTTTCGGGGCAGGGATCATATCTCCGCTTACAGCATTGAGCGCAGAGCCACTGTTTGACCCTTCAAAGCTTATCAGTCAATTTTCCAGCAGAGTGTTTGAAGTGGCTGTATCAGCCGCACGAACACAGGCAGAAATTGAATATGACAGCATCACATTCAATGAAACGCTGGGCACTGTGTCGGTCAATGATTTGGTGGTTCAGCCTCTGCCACATCAGGGAATGAGCGGTTGTAGCCTTGCCATCGGCCATATTGCCTTTTCCTCTTCAACAGCCAGCCATGTGACCAAAGATACGGTTGAATTTGGTCTTGACGATTTACAACTCTCACCAACCTGCCTGCCGTTTGAGGCCCGCGGCATGCTTGCGATGGCAGGTGTCAGCACCATGGTTGTGCCCACTGCCAAGATTGAGGTTTCTTATGATTATCCAAGCGGCGGTGCGACACTTTCCGTGCATGGTGAATTGGCCGATGCGCTTGGATTTACACTGCATCTGAGCTTTCCTTATTTCTCGATCATCGACGGCTATAACCCGCTTTATGCCCGATTGAACGAGGCAGAACTGAGCGTGTTCAACAAGGGCATCTGGGACAGTGTTTCTATTCAACTGCCTGCGCAGTTTACCCAGCCGGGTTATGCAGGTGATTATGTTGCTGAAATGATTGGCAATGGCATGTTCTATGGTCAGCCTGATGCCCAATCTCAAAAGTTCCTAGGACAAATTTCAACCGCTTGGGAAGACTTTTTGCGGTCACCTACTCAGATCACCCTGCGCTCAAATATCACCAATACCGGTGGTATTTTACTTGACCCGGATATGCTGGAAGACCCGGTTAAACTCATCAATTACCTTTCCCCGAACCTGTATGCTGGTAAGACAAGGCGCTCAGAGGCTATGCCCGCTCAGGATGTCAAATCTATTATATACGGGAATTATTCCAATTACTCTGACGAGATGCTGATGCGTGTTGGCGAAGGGTTTCTAACCGGAAAAGGGTATCCAAAAAACGAATCCATTGGTTTGAAAATTCTCAATTATCTGGCTATTCAAGGAGCTGACGGAATTTCCCACACCCTTGCACAGCATTATCTGGAAAAACAAAACTATATGCAGGCGTATGAATTTGCCTTGCAAGATTCAGTCACCGGAAGTGCGCAATCGGTAAATATTTTAAATGTGGCAGAGCCCTATCTTGATCTCAGCGATGTGCTGACGATGCAGGGTGACGGGATGATTGATTTCAATAAGGTGGTTGCGGCTGTAGAGCCTGCGGATTACTACCGTTATGCTATTGACAGCATGAACGGCAAAGGCATGCGTAAATCCTATCTTGCGGCGTATTTCTGGGCGATCTTGGCGCAAGCCAACGGCGATCGGCGCACGGCTTCTATTATGACGAAAATAGAAGCTTTGGGAACGAATAAAGAGCTTGCCGATACCCTTGATTGGAACGGTCAGCTTGCGCAGGCGCAAGCTGACGCTTTAATGGTTTGGATGGACCGGAATTAATTGCCCAGGGCTAGGCGGCCGATCTTAGCTGTAAATTGGGTGCCGCAGTGGGCAGTCCCAGTGCCTCTCCGACCGCTGCATAGGTCACTTGACCGGCATGAATGTTCAGCCCGTTAAGCAAATGAGGATCATCAACGCAGGCCTGCATCCAGCCTTTGTCGGCCAGTGCAATGACAAACGGCGATGTGGCATTGTTCAGCGCCAGTGTCGCTGTTCGGGCAACGGCGCCGGGCATATTGGCCACACAGTAGTGCATAATGCCATCCACTTCATAAACTGGATTTTCATGCGTGGTGGCGTGGGATGTTTCAAAGCATCCACCCTGATCAATGGCGACATCAACCAACGCCGCGCCCGGTTTCAACGTTGCAAGCTGATCTTTGCTGATCAGCTTTGGCGCAGATGCCCCGGGGATCAACACGGCACCAATGATCATATCAGCGTCTGTTGCCAGTTCGGCCGTGACCGCAGGGCTGGAATAGCCGGTGCGGAAAAGATGACCAAATTTATCATCAAGATAGCGCAGACGCGCTAAAGAGCGATCTAAAACGGTGACATCTGCACCCATACCAGCGGCAATCCGCGCCGCATGGGTCCCAACCACACCGCCGCCGATCACCAAAACCCGCCCAGGGGCAACCCCGGGTACACCGCCCAGCAGAACACCGCGCCCGCCATTGGCCTTTTGCAAAGTCCAGGCGCCCATTTGCGGGGCAAGACGGCCCGCCACTTCTGACATCGGTGCAAGCAAAGGCAATCCGCCAGCCGCATCTGTCACGGTTTCATAGGCAATTGCAGTACAACCACTGGCCAAAAGATCATGGGTCTGATCGGCGTCGGGGGCCAGATGAAGATAGGTAAACAGCAGCTGACCTTCGCGCAGCATCTTACGCTCTTCCGCTTGCGGTTCTTTGACTTTGACGATCATTTCACTTTGGGCAAAAATCTCGGCGGCGGTCTTGACCAGTTCAGCGCCAGCCTGCTCATAGGCGGCATCTGAAAACCCAGCGCCAAGACCCGCGCCCGCCTCGATTTTGACTGTATGACCGCGCGCGACAAGATCTTGGACCAGAGCCGGGGTCATACCGACCCGAAATTCTTGTGGTTTAATTTCTTTTGGACATCCTATGTGCATTTTGCATCCCTTCCTTTTACAGGTGTAAGAATGGCTTATTTCCTGCACAATGTTATGATAATTTCATGCGTATTGACGAAATAAATTCGAATGATATTGTTATAAGAACCAAAATATTAGTGGATTATTGTGCAAAATGAAAGTAGATCAGATTGATCGTCGAATTCTGAATGTGCTTCAACGAAGCGGCCGTATTTCCAATGCGGATCTTGCTGATGAGGTTAATCTATCGGCATCAGCCTGTCACCGCCGGGTTCAGCGGCTGGAAAAAGACGGGTTTATCAAAAATTATGTGGCTCTGCTTGATCCACGCAAGCTTGAGGTGCCAACCACGGTTTTTGTGGAAATCACCCTGTCAGCACAGGCAGATGAAGTTCTGGAAAACTTCGAAAAAGCGGTGGCACGTATTCCTGATGTGCTCGAATGTCACCTGATGGCCGGCACGGCTGATTACATTTTGAAAGTAGTGGCGGAAAATACCGAAGATTTTGCCCGTATTCACCGCCAATATCTGACGCGGTTGCCAGGGGTGGCGCAAATGCAGTCTTCGTTTGCGTTGCGTACAGTTTTTAAAACCACAGCCCTGCCGCTTTGAATCCCGAAGCTCCGGCAGTTACTGACTTCGTGTAAGATTATCCGACTTTATCTTTTACGTCCTCAAGAAAATCTTCCCAGCCCTCGTCCGGTATGAAACTTTCATCAAACGACTGCTGCTTTGAAATCTCGGTTTTGTAATAGACCTCTTCGCATTTTTCTCGCAAAGCATCGAGAAAAAATTCATCATTTTTATCGATTAAGCCGTCTTTGCGCAAACTTCCGTCACGCACTTTGGTAATTCTTCCTAGTTTTGCCTGCCAAAATTCTATCTGATCCGCATCGGCATTTTCTTCAGCCAGATCTAATGCAAATTCGCCAAAGTGCTGACATTGGTACAAAAGTTTCTGATGCTGCTCGAATTTCTTCTTCTTACCCAAACCAAACATAACAATCTCCCACAACTTAGCTCTAGCATAGCAAACGAGGTCTTTCTGTGAAGTCTGATTCTAAATCAGAGGGTTTAGACCGCTGTTTTGGCCTGAAAACGCATGGCTGTAACTGCGCAAATTTGTGGGGCCCGCATGCTTTTTAAACCCCCCAGGTGTCACTTAGTTTATAGCCTTCTGGCCATGGATCGCTGGGATCAAGCCAATGGTGGTGGTGCCCTGTGATCCAGGCGCGCCCCGATATTTCCGGAATAATCGCAGCGCGGCCATTAAGGCTAAGGGTTTGGGCAATCCGCCCGGTAAAGCGTGATCCGATAATGGATCTGGCTTCAAAGCTTTGCCCCAGTTGCATCTGGCCGCGCGCATGCAGTACCGCCATCCGGGCCGATACCGCAGTGCCTGTGGGCGAGCGGTCGATCTTGCCCGGCTGTATTGTCACTGCTGAGCGCGCCGAAAGCCCATCGGGCGTTTGTTCAAGAGGCCCTGCAAAAAGGCAAAATGAAATATGCCTCCAGTCGGGCAGTTCGGGGTGCTCAAAGCCAAGCTGTTGATTGGCGGCTTGGGTGATTTTATTGCCCAGTCTGGCCAAATCGCGGGCTTCGCTTTCCACGATCTCAAAGCCTAAAGCGGCCGCATCCACAATCACAAAACTGTCGCCGCCAAAGGCTGTATCGACGCATAGGCTGCCCAGTTCGGCAACTTCAAGATTTGCATCCAGCCGATGGGCAAAGGACGGCAGGTTTTGAACCGTGATCCGCTCGGCTTTGCCATCACGGCAGTCTGCACGTACCCGCACCAAGCCGCCGGGGGCCTCGAGTGTCAGTTCGGTGACTGGCTCGCGCATCGGATGGCGGCCGCTTTCAAGCAGCACGGTTGCAACGCAGATGGAATTTGATCCTGACATCGGCGGGGTGTCTTCGGGTTCCATAATGATAAAACCGGCATCTGCCTCGGGGTTCTTGGGCGGCACCAGCAGATTGACATGGCGAAAAACACCGCCGCGCGGCTCATTGAGCATGAAATTGCGCAGTTTCTGATCTTTGGCGATGAACCGGCTTTGCGCCCATAGGGTATCACCCGGTGGCGGCTCTACGCCGCTGATGATGACATCGCCCACTTCACCTTCGGCATGGGCCGATATTACTTCGATTGAGGTTTTACTGCGCATGGGCTACCTTTAGCTTACAGTTAGGACGGGTTTGCCGAGTACCGCAAAATCTGGCTCGATGCCAAGCCCCGGGGCATCGCTGGCGGTCATTTTCCCGTTCACACGCTGCGGCGCACCTGCCGCAATGCAAACCGTCCCGTAGCTGTTAAAGTCGGTTGCAGAAAAGCAAAACTTCTGCGGGGTTGAGCGCGCCAAATGGGCAATTGCGGCGGTGGTTATATCGCCGCCCCATGTGTCTTCTATGGTCATGGGGATGCCGGCTTCGATGCAAAGGTCGCGCATTAGCTTTGCCCGGCTCAAGCCGCCAACTTTGGAAATCTTTAGGTTGATCACATCCATTGCATCTTCGGATATCCCGCGCACCAGTGATGCCGTTCCGTCGATCACCTCATCCAAAACAAACGGCAATGCAGTGCGCCGGCGAACCGATAGGCTTTCTTCATAGCTCGGGCAGGGCTGTTCGATATAGACATCTAAATCGGATACCGCGCTTACCACCCGTGCTGCGTCATGCTTGCTCCAACCTGTGTTGGCATCTGCAACCAATATATCGCTTGGCTTCAATATTGCGCGGGTTGCATGGATACGCTCGATATCCTCATTCGCATCGCCCCCTACTTTAAGCTGGAACTTCGTATACCCTTCAGCGCTATAGCCCGAAATTTTATCAGCCATCTGCGCTGGGCTTTCCTGCGAAATTGCACGGTACAGCGCTATGTCATCCTGCGCGCTGCCGCCAAGAAGGGTGTAGACCGGCAGTCCGCTGTGCTTGCCCAGCAAATCCCAGCAGGCAATATCAATCGGAGCCTTTGCATAGGGGTGGCCGCGCAGGGCGCCATCCATCACCTGATTGATCTGCTGAATATTTGTGGGATCACAGCCTATAAGATGCGGCGCAAGCTCGGCAAGTCCGGCGCGGACACCGCGGGCAAAGGATGGCAAATACGCCGATCCTAGCGGGCAGCATTCGGCATAGCCGCGCAGCCCTTCATCAGTTTTTATCTCAACGACCGTGCTGTCAAAAACTGAAACCGAATTGCCATTGGACCAATTATACCGGCCTTCCTTCAATGGAAGATCCACTTGCCATGCGCTGATCTGCGTGATTTTCATCTCACCCTCCTGTGCGGTGTTCAAAACCGTAAGTCGAAGTTCAAAGACTGTCGATAAAAAAGACCGTTCATGCAGGGGAATATTCTAGATTAAACGTGGCTCTGTTTGCTCAAGGACCTAAAAGCGCAGCCAATTGCCAACCGGTTTGCATCCTGATCTGTGCGGTGATATGGTCTTTGGATCATTAAAATTTTACTCTTTGGAACGGCGGCTTGTAATGGGATGCCTGCGACACAAAACTGTCACAACAGAGTGATTTATAGACATAGCCTATGCGATTAAAAGGATAAATAAATGGTCAAAGAGTCCCCTACTTCAGAGAGCTGGCTTAGCGCTGAGATGGAAGAAACGCTTGATGACCTTTTTGAAAACGAGTTCAGTGAACCGATGCTGAGCGATGAACTTCGCAAAGTCTACAAAGAAAAACAGCCAAGTGATCTCGACCGTCGAACCTATTATGAAAACCTTCTGCGGTTGCAAATCGAATTGATCAAACTGCAAGACTGGGTTGAGGCGACCGGCTCAAAGGTTCTTATCATCTGTGAGGGCCGCGATAGCGCTGGCAAGGGCGGCGTGATCAAACGGATTGTACAGCGGTTAAACCCAAGGGTGGCCCGCGTAGTGGCTTTGCCCAAACCTTCTGAGCGCGAGCAAACGCAATGGTATTTTCAACGCTATGTCCCACATTTGCCGGCTGGCGGTGAAATCGTTCTGTTTGACCGCTCATGGTATAACCGCGCTGGCGTTGAACGGGTGATGGGATTTACAGACGATGATCAGGTAGAACAATTTTTCCGCGATGTTCCGGAATTTGAGCGCATGCTTGTTCGGTCGGGGATTATCGTTCTGAAATACTGGTTTTCCATTTCTGATGAAGAACAGCAGTTGCGGTTTTTAACCCGCATTCATGATCCTATGAAGCAATGGAAGCTTTCGCCAATGGATCTTGAAAGCCGGATACGATGGGAACAATACACAAAAGCCAAAGAAGAAATGTTTGCCCGTACAAACATTACCGAAGCGCCCTGGTATATAATTGAGGGCAATGACAAAAGACGCGAGAGATTAAACTGCATTGAACATGTGCTGAGCAAAATTCCTTATAAAGAGGTGCCCTCAGAAAAAGTCGTACTGCCCGAGCGTGTCTTTAACCCTGACTATGAGCGCCGTGTTTTGCCTGATGATTTATATGTCCCGAAAGTCTATTGAGGTATCGGAAGTTCGCCCAGCGCTGGGCATTGCCTATTGAAAAGGGTCGGGTGCAATATTGGCGCCGCAGACCAGAACTGCGATTTTTTCATCTTTTTCGGGCGTATATGCGCCGCTGATCAAGGCCGCTAATGCCGTCGCGCCGGCCGGTTCCACCAATTGGCGGTGCGATTTCCACAGCAATCTTTGTGCCTCGGTGATCGCTTGATCTTCGACCAGAACCGATTGCATGGCGGTTTCTTTCGCTACATCAAAGCAAATCTGGCCAATGCGTTTGGCACCGAGGGCGTTGGAGGCAACACCTGAAATATCAACATCAATGGGCGCGCCGTTTTTGAGCGCAGAGTTCAAAGCGCTACAGGTTTTAGGCTCGACAGAGACCACTTTTCGCCGGCCGTTCAGCCAAGCGGCAACACCTGCGATCAGCCCGCCGCCGCCCGCTGCCACAAGAACCGTGTCGGCAGACAACCCCTGATCTTCCCACTCCATGGCCAAAGACCCCTGACCGGCAACTGTTGCGACCGTATCATAGGCGTGAACCTGCTCTGCGCCGGTTTCTGCTTCCCATGCCAAGGCTTGCTCAAACGCGTTTGCATAGGCGCCCGGGACAACTTGCAGATCGGCGCCAAGATCGCGGATCAAAGCAATTTTTGAAGGGCCGGCTATTTCGGGCACATAAATACGCGCAGGGTGTCCAAGCTGCCGCGCGGCATAGGCCACCGCTGCGCCATGATTTCCACCAGAGGCGGCCACAAGCCCTGCGGGCCCCGGGGTTTTTGTTAAAAGGGTGTTGAACGCGCCGCGGGGCTTAAAGCTCCCGGTATGCTGCATTTGTTCGAATTTCACTTCGATCGGCCGTGAAAGCCCGGGCCCGGCGATCACTGCGGTTGGTGTGCGCAGAACATGGCCATTGATGCGGGCGCTTGCGGCGCTGATCTCTTGCTGCCAGTTGGTCATACTATTGCCTCAACTCGATGTGGTTTCCCATTTCTTTACCCAAGTTCTTATACGCAAACAATGGCCTATAAGGTTTTAGGCACCAGAGCGGGTATGACGGGCGGCATCTAAGGCACTGCATTAGGCAACAAAAAACCCCCATGGAAATATCCTGGAGGTTTTTGCATCTAGGTTTTAAACCTGACTTAGCTCATGCCTTCGCGTTGGGCTTTTTTGCGCGCCAACTTGCGGGCACGGCGGATCGCTTCAGCTTTTTCACGCGCTTTTTTCTCAGACGGTTTTTCGAAATGCTGCTTGAGCTTCATTTCACGAAACACGCCTTCGCGTTGTAGCTTTTTCTTCAGGGCGCGAAGCGCCTGATCGACATTATTGTCGCGAACACTAACCTGCATGTGGTTGTCACCACCTTTCTAGTTTAAAGTTGCATAAAGTTGCAGGAGTTGGCCTAATAGCAAGGCGCGCTACCCTTGTCTAGTGTTGATATAAGGAGACCGGATTTGACACAAAATTTGCATCAGGAAGAAAATGCAAAGCTGTTAGACGCGATTTTGCTGCATGTGCCGTTTGATGGATGGTCGCAGGTATCTTTTGCCGCGGCTTGTCAAGATTGCGATATTGACGTCTCAATTGCCCGTATTCAATGTCCCAGAGGGGCGTTGGATCTGGCCGTCATGTTTCATCAAGCCGGCGATCAGGCGATGCAAAGGCAATTGGATGATATGGATTTGTCGGGCCTGAAGTTCCGTGAAAAAGTCACGGCGGCAGTGCGTGCGCGGATTGAGGTTATTGCCGATAAAGAAGCTGTTCGGCGGGGATCGACGTTGTTTTCATTGCCGCAAAACGCGATCGAAGGCGCAGGCCTGATTTGGGGCACAAGCGATGCGATCTGGACCCATCTCGGAGACACCTCTGCTGATGTGAACTGGTACACAAAACGCGCCAGTTTGAGCGCGGTCTACGGCGCCTGTATCCTGTACTGGCTGGGCGATGATAGCCCGGATCATGCGGCCACATGGGATTTTCTGGACCGCCGAATAGAAAATGTAATGCAGTTTGAAAAAGCAAAAGCCGAAATTAATAAAAATGCCGTGTTCAAGCAATTGCTTGCTGGACCACTTTGGTTGGCAAGTAAAATAAAAGCCCCCGCAACAAAGCCGGGGATGATCTTGCCGGGTCAATGGCGCAATTGAAATTAAGGGCGTTGATATGACCAATCCTATGCGAGCGATCGAAATAAGCCAAGCTGGCGGCCCCGAGGTGCTAAACCTGTGCGAGCGTCCGGTTCCAACACCTGCCCATGGGCAGGTGGTTCTAAAACTGGCGTATGCGGGGGTAAACCGGCCCGATGCGTTGCAGCGCGCCGGGCTTTATAATCCGCCCAAAGGCGCCAGTGATCTGCCCGGGCTTGAAGCCTCTGGCACTGTGGCCGCCGTGGGCAGCGGTGTGAACGACTTAAAAATCGGCGATGCGGTCTGCGCCCTTTTGCCCGGCGGCGGCTATGCCGAATATGCCGCCACACCTGCGGTCCATTGTCTGCGGGTCCCAAAGGGGTTGGATCTGCGCTCTGCTGCTTGTCTTCCTGAGACGTATTTTACCGTCTGGACCAATGTGTTTATGCGCGGCGCCTTGCAAGCTGGCGAGCGGTTCTTGGTGCATGGTGGCTCCTCTGGTATCGGCACCACGGCCATTCAGCTTGCAACTGCCTTTGGCGCGCGGGTTTTTGCCACCGCCGGTTCGGCGGAAAAATGTGATGCCTGCACCGCGCTTGGCGCCGAGCGGGCAATCAATTACCGCAATGATGATTTTGTTAACGTAATCAAAGAAGAGGGCGGCGCCAATTTAATTCTGGATATGGTGGGGGGTGAGTATATCCCGCGCAATATCCGCGCCTTGGCCGATGATGGCCGCTTATTGCAAATTGCCTTTTTGCAAGGACCAAAGGTTGAGCTGAATTTTGCCCAGCTGATGACCCGCCGCCTAACCATCACCGGCAGCACGCTGCGGCCGCAATCTGACCTTGCCAAAGCCACTATCGCTGAGCAGCTGCTTAAAAACGTCTGGCCGCTTTTGGACCAGGGCCGGTTGCATCCGGTGATCGACAGCACCTTTGATCTTACCGAGGCGGCCGCTGCCCACGCCCGCATGGAAAGCAGCGCCCATATTGGAAAGATCGTTTTGAAAGTTGCGGGGGATTAATACCAAAATAATGATCAGCGGTGTGGATGACGCATCAGATATTCTGCGCCATGGCGACTATGCATTTCGCAGCAATTATGCGCAGCCGCCCCAAAATATTGTTTCCTAGGCCTTTTGCAGAGGACGCTTTTCAAGACCACTTCAACCTAGGCTTTAACCCGCGCTGAGGCTGGATCATACATCGGCTTTAGCGACGCCTCTGCTTTAAACCGCGTGCCGGCCACATCAATTTCATAGCTTGAGGCCAGGAGTTGTTCCGCCGTTTCTGACGTGCAGGGTACATATCCCATGCCCATTGCGCCGCCCAAGTGGTGGCCGTAAGCGCCCGAACTTACGTAGCCGATAATTTCTCCATCGCGCAGTATTGGCTCGTTATGATAAAGCAGTGGCTCTGGATCGGTCAGCTTGAACTGCATCAACCGCTTATCAAGTCCGGCGTCTTTTTTGCGCAGCACCGCATCGCGGCCGATAAAGTCGGGTTTGGCGGTTTTGACCGCAAAGCCCAGACCGGCCTCAAGCACATGATCTTCACAGGTGATATCATGGCCAAAATGGCGAAAGGCTTTTTCACTGCGGCAGCTGTCCATCACATGCATTCCGCAGAGCTTCATTTGATGATCAGCGCCCGCCTCATAAAGGGTTTCGAAAACATGGCCGGCCATATCGCTGCTGATATAAATTTCCCAGCCCAGCTCACCCACATAGCTGACCCGATGCACCCGTGCGAGGCCCATACCGATCTCGATCTCTTGCATGGTGCCAAAGGGGTTGGCAGTGTTGCTAAAATCATTGGGCGATACTGCTTGCATCAAGGCCCGCGCATTTGGCCCCATTACGGCCAAAACACCTTCGGATGCGGTCACATCGGTGATCACCACATTATGCTCGCCTATGTGGCGGCGCAGCCAGGTTTCATCCGCGAGGCGCGTTGCGGCTGGCGTGACCACCAGATAGGCGGTTTCAGAAAGCCGCGTAACCGTGACATCCGCTTCAATGCCGGCCGCAGCGTTTAAAAACTGCGTATAGGTAATTTTGCCCACCGGCCCGGACATATCCGCGCCGCATACATGGTTTAGAAAGGCCTCGGCATCGCGGCCCTCAACCCTGATTTTGCCAAAGGACGACATATCATACATACCTACAGCGCTGCGAATAGCGCGGTGTTCACGGGCCGCGTTTTCAAACCAGTTTTGGCGTTTCCAAGAATATTTGTAATCACGTTCTTGGCCCTTATCTGCGAACCAGTTTGCCCGCTCCCAACCGGCAAGTTCGCCAAAAACAGCGCCTTTTTCCGCCAATTGGCTGTGAAATGGCGTGCGCCGCACACCCCGGGCCGTGGCCTTTTGTCGGTAGGGATAATGATCGGCGTAAAGCAGACCCAAAGTTTCTTTTGAGCGTTCAAAAAGATAGTGCTTGTTGCCCTGAAACGGCTGCATCCGGGTGATATCTACATCACCCAGATCAAATGGCTTTTCCCCGCCGTCCATCCATTGGCTGAGCGCCATACCCGCGCCGCCAGCCGATTGGATACCTATCGAATTAAAGCCGGCCGCAACCCAGACATTGTCCATCTCGGGCGCCAGTCCCAGATGATAGGCATCGTCGGGGGTAAAACTTTCCGGTCCATTGAAAAACGTATGGATGCCGGCTTCGCCCAGCATTGGCATCCGGTTGACCGCCATTTCAAGGATCGGTTCAAAGTGGTCGAAATCCTCGGGCAGCTGGTCAAACTCAAAGTCTTGGGGAATGCCGTCCATGGCCCAGGGCTTTGAATGTGGCTCAAACGCGCCCAGCATCATTTTACCGGCGTCTTCTTTATAATAGGCACATTCATCGGGTACCCGAAGAACGGGCAGTTGAGTGAGCCCGTCAATCGGTTCAGAGACAATATAAAAATGCTCGCAGGCATGAAGCGGTACATTGATCCCTGCCATGCGGCCAACCTCATGACCCCACATGCCGCCGCAATTTACGATCATATCACAGCTGATATGCCCATTGCTGCCGTCTTCGGCTTGCCAGTCAACACCGGTGACGCGGCGGCCGGCACGTGCAATTCCTGTGACCTTGACCCGCTCTTGCACCAAAGCGCCGCGTTGCCGCGCGCCCTTGGCCAGTGCCAGCGCAATATTGGCCGGATCGCCTTGGCCGTCCTTATCCAGAAACACGCCCGCTTTTACGTTCTCAAGATTGAGATGGGGATAGCGCGCGCCGACCTCTTGGGCAGATATTTCTTCAATATCAACGCCAAAGGCGCGGGCCATGGCGGCGGAGCGGAAAATTTCCTCTTTGCGTTCTTCGCTGAGGGCCACGGTGATCGACCCGACCCGCTTGAACCCTGTGGCCACGCCAGTTTCTGCCTCAAGCGATCCATAAAGCTCTTGGGAATATTTCGCCAGCTTGGTCATATTGGCGGTTGCGCGCAGCTGGGCGATCAAACCCGCTGCATGCCACGTGGTCCCTGAGGTCAGCTGTTTGCGTTCCAGCAAAACCACGTCTTTCCACCCCAGTTTGCTCAGGTGATAGGCCACTGAACAGCCAACAACACCGCCGCCGATGATGACAACTCGCGCCTGTTTAGGTAGGTTTTTCATGATCTTACCTCTATACTATATGATGCCCTGCAGCTTTGATCCGCGCTGCCAGCTCGGCAATATGGTCGGGCCCAACTTCGCAGCATCCGCCCACAATTGTGGCCCCTTGATCTATCCAGCCCATGGCAAAATCAGCATAGGCCGCAGGGGATAAGTCACTGCGTTCTTGCAGCGCATCCACGGTTGGCGCATCTTTTAAAAACCCTTGGGCAATTTTGGTAAACCCATTGGCATATGCGCCAAATGGGCGGCCAAACTGGGCGGCAATATCAACCGCAGTCGACACCGCTTCGGGCCGCGAACAGTTGATCAGTATCGCGTCTGTATCGTGGCGGTTTAGCACAGGTGCCAAATCCGCGAGATTTTCGCCCGAGCGCAGCTTGCTGCCATCGAAGTCTTCCACCGAAACGGCGAGCCATACGGGACGTCCGGACTTCATGGCGGCCCGCAGCGCGCCATCGGCTTGATCCACCGAGCACATGGTTTCAATCAGCAGCAAATCCACATGCGGTGCCAAGGCGTCGACAACATCCCTATAAAGCTCTTCGGCCTCGGCAGCCGACGGACAGATATCCGGGCGGTATGAGGCAATTAATGGCCCAATTGATCCTGCAATTCTGCCGCTACCATGGGCGTTGCGTGCAGATTGCGCGCTTTTGACCGCCTGCGCCCAGAGTGTTTCAATCTGATCTTGCAGACCCGCCCGTACCAAGCGGTCATGTAGCACCGGATAGGTGTTGGTGGTGGCAACGCTTGCCCCTACATTGAAATACTCGGCATGGACATCGCGCAGGATATCAGGCTGATCAATCATCACCGTAGTTGACCACAGCGGGGTGGGTGCTTTGCCAGCGCGTTTGACCAGTTCTTGGCCAATTGATCCATCAAGTAGGGTGATTTCACTCATGTGTTTGGGTTCTCAGGTATAAGCACAAGCTTGCCGACATAGGTTTTGGCCACAAAATCGACCTGTGCCTGTGTGATGTTGGATAAGGGATATGTTTTTGCGATCATCGGGCGAAGCAGTCCTTGATTGATTAAATCAACGAGCCGCCTGAATACCTCGGGCGGCTGGAAGGTACAGCCGTGAATTGTAATATCGCGCAAATAAATATCGCGTAGGTCGGCGGGTACAACTGGCCCTGCAATTGCCCCTGCGACCGCATAATTCCCGCCCGGGCGCACTGCCATAATCAGCTGTGGCCAGATCGGGCCGGCAACCACATCAATGACGGCATCAAACAGCCCCTCGGGCAGGGTCGCATCGCGGCCAAGGGTGGAAAAGGCCCCTGCGCTGCGCACGGCGGCGGCCTTTTCCGGCGCTGCAAGCGCGGTGACCTGAGCGCCGCGCAGCGCTGCCAATTGCACCGCCGCCAATCCGACATTGCCCGAAGCTCCGGTGACTAAAACCTGCTGATCTTTGCTCACGCCAGCGCGGGTCAAAAGGGTTTCGGCTGTTCCATAGGCACAGGGGATGGCGGCAATCTCAATATCGCTGAGCGGTGCGGCGCTTACATCATAAAGATCAACTGCGTCCAGCACACAGTATTGAGCAAATGCGCCATCACGTTCAGAGCCGAGCACCTCATATGCTCTTTTGTTATCAGGCCTTGGCCGTGGAATGTTGATCGGGCAGGTGACGCGTTGTCCAATATGAAACGCATCCACCTCTGCCCCAAGCGCCATGATACGGCCGCAGATATCGCCGCCCTGAATGCGTGGAAATGTGAGCGCCCCGCCCCATCCGCCAGCCTCAATATCGGTCTTTTTTGGTATCGCATCTGTGGCTGTGGTAACTTCACGGGCATACCAGCCTAGGCGGGTATTGATATCGGTGTTGTTTATGCCTGCGGCTGTGACCTGAACCAAGACCTGCCCTTTGCCCGGGGCGGGCACCGCAATATCATGCCGCATCTCAAGCGCCTCTGGCCCGCCATGGCGGGTCAGATAAACGCCGCTCATATCGCGCGGCAAGCTCATGCTTTTAATCGGGCATTGTCAGGATCCCATAGCGGCTGATCCGGTTGAACTATGGCTTTGCAGCGCTGGCCGTAAATCTCGACCTCTATTTCAGTGCCCGGAACAGCCAGATCACTGCGCAGCATTCCAAGTGCGATGCTGGCATTGACGCGGTACCCCCAAGCGCCCGATGTGGTTTCACCGACCACATCCCCATCGTGCCAGAGCGTGGACATATAGGGTGCATCGCAATCACCCGCGTCAACGATCAGCGTGACAAACCGCTTTTTGCTGCCCTGCTGGCGTTCGTTTTGCATCGCGGCTTTCCCGTTGAAGTCCTGCGGTTTGTCCAGTTTGATAAACCGGTCCAGCCCGCCTTCGAGCAAGGTATAGTCGGTAGAAAGGTCGCCTTTCCATGTGCGGTAGCCTTTTTCCATCCGCAGCGCATTTAGGGCATACATGCCAAAAGGTTTTGCCCCCGCCGCCAGAACAGCGTCATAGATTGGCGGCATAGCGGCATTTTCTGCATGAATTTCCCAACCCAGCTCACCGGCAAAAGACACGCGGATCAAGAAGGCTTTCTGCCCTGCGACGGTGGCAAACTGATGGGTCAGCCAGCCTTGCGATAGATCGGCATCGGTGATCCCCGACAGCACATCGCGCGCGGTGGGGCCGGTGACGATCAAGGTATCGCGTTCGGTTGTGGTTTCGCGCACGTTAACGCTATCGGGCACAGAGTTGCGGATCAACTCGCCATCATGCCATTGCGCGGTGGCCGCAGTGATCAGGACAAAGTTATCCTCGCCAATACGGATACAGGATAATTCGGTTAAAATACGCCCCCGCGCGTCAGAGACATAGATCAAATTCATGCGGCCCACTTTGGGAATGCCGCCGGTGCAAAAGCTGCGCAACCAGTCGTCGGCGCCGTCGCCTTGCAGCCAGAAGCGCGAAAATCCGGGCAAATCCAATACCCCGCAGGCATCGCGGACCGCTTCGCATTCTTCGCGGATGCGTGCTTCCCATGGGCCAGCGCGGTTCCATGTCTGGGTGGTTTTCTCGGACGT
>ERZ1049444.1623-NODE-1623-length-16450-cov-6.157731_pt1 | contig 16450 bp, 13 predicted proteins | sample MGYA00383101_ERZ1049444 | MGnify/ENA primary metagenome ERZ1049444 (study PRJEB29581, sample SAMEA5548371) | metagenome | biome: marine; feature: coastal; material: water | depth 50 m | study: Short-term variability in the microbial, nano- and picoplankton...
GGAAAGCTTTATCAGTGGACCACGTCATATTGAGTTTCAGATTTTTGGTGATCAGTTTGGAAACGCTGTTCATCTTTTTGAACGAGACTGTTCACTGCAGAGACGTCACCAGAAAATCATTGAAGAATCACCTTCACCTTTTCTGGATGATGAACTACGTTCGAGTATGGCTGACGCTGCCGTTGCCGCAGCAAAGGCTGTAAAATACATAGGTGCCGGAACCGTTGAGTTTATTGTCGGAAGCGACCGCGGATTTTTCTTCATGGAAATGAACACCCGTCTGCAGGTTGAACATCCGGTTACGGAAATGATAACCGGACTTGATCTGGTTGTATGGCAATTGCGTGTGGCCGCAGGTGAAAAACTACTCTTAACTCAAGAAGAAATCAGTCAGACAGGACACGCGATTGAAGCCAGAATTTATGCCGAAAATCCAGCAACCGGCTTTTTGCCCAGTATCGGTACTTTGCATCGTTTGGCTTTTCCGGGATTGAAGCAAAATAATAGTTCTGCCAAAGCCAGCATCAGGATTGATACAGGAGTTGAACAGGGCGGCGAAATCAGCATCCACTATGATCCGATGATCGCCAAGTTGATTGTGCACGCAGATTCACGCAAGCAGGCGATTGCTGCAATGCGTTCCGCACTGTCTCAATCCGGTGTGCTGGGTGTGGTGACAAATCTGGGTTTTCTGCAGAGCATCATGCAGTATCCGGATTTTGAAGAAGGAAAAACGGACACTCTTTTTGTGGATTCAAAGCTAGAATCGCTACTGCCAGGCAACAAAGATTCTGCTTACTGGGTTTGTTGGGGCACCGCGATTTCATGTTTGCTGAAAGACTTTGCGGACTCTGAAAATAAAGCGCAAAAATCTATGGAACCGTGCTCACCCTGGAACAGTCTTGGAAACTGGCGGGCCGGAATTGAGGAACCACACAGGGTACAACTGCGAAACCAACAAGGGACGGAAACAGAAATAAAAATATTTGAAGAAAATAATACTTTCCGGATTTTGCATGAAAATACTGAAATTTCAGTCACAGTTTCTGCACATGAGGATTTGCTTGATCTAACCTGGAACAGTGAGGGGTTGGAAGAATATGGGCATCACTTGCTCGTGCTGAGTCATGAATCACAACTGTTGGCAGTTCATGAAAACGGCCGCACATTGTTCAACAGACTGGATCCTTTAGCTTACGAACAAAGCGAAGAGGTCAGTGATTTTCGACTTAGCGCACCGATGCCCGGAAACGTGATCCGTGTGCTCGTTAAGGCCGGAGACGAAGTAAGTTCCGGGCAACCGTTATTAGTGATGGAAGCTATGAAAATGGAACACACTATTGTTGCTCCTGCAGATGGAATTGTGGAGGAAATCCTTTTTCAACCTGGAGACCTTGTGCAGAATGATGCAAAGTTGGTCGAATTTTTACTGCTTGAAAAATAAAATGTTTAAACTAAAGTTATTACCTCGGAAAAAATTCTATAACTGTGTGTCATTTTGAGCAAAGCGAGAAATCTTGCCTAAGTTAAACGCAAATATTATTAAGATTTCTCTCTCTGGTTGAAATGACAAATTATGGTTTCAGAGTTTTTTTTAATTCCAGCAAATATGATGAACCAGTAAAAAATCATAATGACACCAATGTGTGTCATCCCCGCGAAAGCAGGAATTCATTATTTCAGCTACTTACAAGTTCCTGGATTCCCGCTTTCGCGAGAATGACAACTATTTACGCAGCAATCAAATATTATTTAAGCGAGAAATTTAGTCCAGCATAAGCTAAACTCCTGACACAGCAGCATAAAATGGCGGTAAAAAAAGTTTTGCTTGTAGAGGATAATCCAGTGATTTTGATTTCACTGGAATTCCTGATGAAGCAAAACGGCTACGATGTACTGACGTCAGACAACGACGTGGATGCACTAAACTTAGCGGAAAGGCATCTTCCGGATTTGATTATGCTGGATGTGATGCTGAACACCAGTTCCGGCTATGAAATCTGCAGAACCTTGCGGACAAGGAAAAACTTGGCACATACCAAAATTATTCTGCTTTCCGCACTTGGACAAACTGAAGATATCGAAAAGGGTGTTGAAGCCGGTGCAGACCTCTACGTTACGAAACCGTTCTCAACACGTGATTTAGTCAAAACTGTGAAAGAAATGTTGCCTGATGAAGAGTGATATAAAATCAAAACTGACTGCCGAAGCAGAGTCTCTTAAAATCCAAAGAAAACTCGAACAGCAGGAGCTAACGATACGCAAACAAAAGGAGCGTCTGCGGGTCGCTGAGGTGCAAATTCAGGCTGCACGCGAGGAAGAAGAGGTGTTGCGGCAGGAGGTGCATCACCGGGTTAAAAACAATCTGCAGATTATTCTGAGTATGCTCAGCCTCTACACAGGCAACAACGTGGATCCTGAAATAGAAGCTGTTTTGAAGAATATGCACAGCCGTGTTGCCACCATTTCACTGATTCACAAGCAACTTTATGATTCAAGTAGTCTGGCTGAAATTGACATGCAGACCTATGTTAACAGCCAGATCAAGGATCTGCTCTCAATCTATCCCGTCCGAACGAAAAAGATTGTGGTTAAACTGGATTTAGGCGAAGTGGTTCTGGAGGTTGACCGTGCGATTAACTGCGCTTTATTGATTAACGAACTGGTAGTGAACGCAATCTGGCATGCCTTCACTGAACGTGAAAAGGGTACTCTGGAAGTAGGTCTGACTGAAGGCGCGGACGGTACTTTACGTCTTTTGGTTGCGGATGACGGAGTTGGGCTTCCGGAAGAAATAGACATAAGTCAAACGAGTACGATAGGCCTGCGTATGGCCTACAATTTTATTTTACGACTTAAAGGAGATTTGTCACTCATTCGCACCGGTGGAACACGTTTCCGCATCGATTTTCCTAAACAATCCTCATACTGAATGTAAATGAACAGTACCGGAATTCTGATTGTAGAGGATGAAGTCCTCATTGCCATGGGTATCCAGCAGAAGTTGGAAAAATTCGGCTATCATGTGGTCGGTATCGCCTCTTCCGGAGAAGCAGCACTGGCTCTGGTGATTGAACACCAGCCTGAACTGATTCTGATGGATATTGTGATTGAAGGCAGTATGGATGGCATTGAAACTGCGCAAAAAATTCAGGAACAATTCGGAATTCCGGTAATTTTCCTGACTGCGTACAGTGATGAAAAGAATTTACGGCGTGCAAAATTTACTGACCCCTCTGCCTATCTGCTGAAACCGTATAGTGAGCGGGAACTGGAAATCACCATCGAATTGGCGCTGCACAGAGTGCAAATGAGTAACCGTCTGGAAAATCAGCAACGCTGGTATGCAACCATCCTGAAATCCCTGGGAGAGGCGATCATCACCTTTGACACCAAACAAACTGTGCTCTACATGAATCCTGCGGCGGAAGCTCTGGTGAATCGACAAATGATCGGAAGTCTTGGAAAAGAATTGAGCCTTTGCTGTCAGTTTGAAAGCGAAAAAGGTCCAGTTGATTTGCAAAAGTGTCTACAAAAAGTATTTGGAAAAGGCAGTCGAGTGCAAATGGCGGATCTGCGTTTAACTGATGATCCAGCAAAATCTGTGGTGGATTTGTCAATCGTTCCCATCAAGGGAGAGGACGGAGGGATCAAGGGAGGTGCGATGGTGCTGCACGATAAAACTGAAACCAAACGACTGTTGAAAAAACTTGATCGACATCTTGAACCGGATTCCAGAGACTTGCTGACTTATCGTGAAAAACAGGTGCTGGATTACATGGTGCAGGGACAAGCCACCAAACAGTTGGCTGACACTCTGGGAATTAGTCCGCGTACCGTAGAGTTTCACCGTTATAACCTGATGCGTAAACTTCAGGTGGAGGACGTTCCTTCTCTGGTACGTCGTGCTTTGTCTCAAGGTTTGATAGATCCGGAATGATTTTAAAAATTCTGCTTTAGCTTTCTTTAAACTGATGATGACGCAGTTAAAATTATAAAGTGGTGTCATTTCAGGTCGACTCTGATATGAATGTTTTTTAAAATTGCTTAACATCTTCATTCTGTGTCTGTGATAGCTTCAACAGCAAAAGTTTTCCTCTCCATTTTCTAAGCCCCAAAAAAGACACTTCGTAGTTTTACCAGGTAGTTTACCGAGTTACATTATTTTTTCACTTTAGTAAGCTTAGACACACTTACATACAAAGTGCTGTTTTGGATAATGTTTCGTGTGTGTAGGTTATGTTCATAACTGATAGTCACAAAGATAGTTGACGCTTGGGAAACTTTCCGCAGCGATTGATTGTGAAAATATTTGCTGAAACTCCCATCCTTAATGTTGCTCTTCAGGTGGCCGTCATTGAAAACTAAATCTCATGAAAATGGAGAAAACAGATGAATGATCAGAAAAAGATGGCACGGGATTGGTCTCGACGTCAAATCCTCAAAGCAAGTGCAACCGGAGCCGTATTGGCTGCGTCAAGTTCCCCAATGTTTTTTGTAAAAGACGCATGGGCAGCAAATTTTCGTAACAATCCAGGCAACAGTTCCAGCGTAACTCTCGGTTTTAATGTTCCACAAACCGGTGCATATTCCGATGAAGGCGCAGATGAATTAAGAGCATACAAGCTGGCCGTGCAACATCTGAACGGTGAAGGTGACGGTGGAATGCTGAATACTATGACTCCAAAATCCTTGACAGGAAATGGAATTTTAGGTAAAAAAGTAAAATTCGTTACAGGTGATACTCAGACCAAATCTGACGCAGCTCGTGCTTCCGCCAAGCGGATGATTGAAAAAGACGGTGTGCTGATGGTGACCGGAGGATCATCTTCAGGTGTGGCGATTGCTGTACAGGGGCTTTGCCAGGAAAATGGCATCATCTTCATGGCAGGACTCACGCACTCCAACGATACAACCGGTAAAGACAAAAAGCGTTATGGTTTCCGTCACTTTTTCAATGCCTATATGTCCGGAGCAGCACTCGGTCCCGTTCTGGAAAAGGAGTACGGCAATGAGCGCAAAGCATATCACTTAACTGCCGATTACACTTGGGGTTGGACTCAGGAAGAGTCGATGCGTAAATTTACCGAAGCTCTTGGTTGGCAGACCAGTAAGGCAGTAAAAACACCTGTTGGTGCCGGTGATTTCTCACAGTACATCACTCCGGTGCTAAACTCTGGTGCGGATGTGCTGGTGCTGAATCACTATGGGAAGGACATGATTAACTCCCTGACTCAGGCAGTTCAATTTGGATTGCGTGACAAGCAGGTCAACGGTAAGAATTTCGAGATAGTTGTACCATTGTTTTCACGCTTGATGGCTCAGGGTGCAGGTAGTAACATTAAAGGAATCCTTGGTTCCACAAACTGGAACTGGTCCCTGCAAGATGCAGGTTCTCAGGCATTTGTGAAATCTTTTGGTCAGGCCTACGGTTTTCCACCATCGATGGCTGCACATACTTGTTATGTTCAAACCTTGTTGTACGCAAACGCCTGTGAAATGGCCGGCACGTTCAATCCTCCTGAAGTAATCAAATCTTTAGAAGGTTTCTCATTTGACGGCATGGGCAACGGTCCTACAGAGTACCGTGCTTCCGATCACCAGTGCTTCAAAAATGTTCTGGTGGTACGTGGAAATATGAATCCGAGCAGTCAGTTTGACTTGCTGGATGTGGTTCAGGAAGTACCACGTAGCCAGGTTGAATATGATCCAGCCATCTTTGGTGGTAAATTGGGTCCATATACTGTTTGATTAATTAAGAAACAGGGAAAAGGATTCAGGGGAATTTAAACTTCCTGCTGAATCCGTTCCTGTTTCCTGCAATTGACTTCTGACTCCTTAAAAAAATGGATTCGATTTTTCTGCAAATTTTAAACGGCCTTGATAAAGGTGGTGCCTATGCCTTGATTGCATTGGGACTGACCTTGGTCTTCGGAACTCTGGGTGTGGTCAACTTCGCACACGGTGCGATCTTTATGCTGGGTTCCTTCTGTGCTGTAACTACGCAAAATCTGCTGACTTATTCAAAAAAAGTAAAAGACGAAAGCATCACTTATTTTGAAGCATTCAAAGAAGTTCCATACCTGGAAATATGGTGGGGAGATACCGGCAGTTTTATTATTGATTACAAAGTACCATTTTCAATTTTACTAGCAATTCCAGTAATGCTGCTGATTGGGCTGGCGATGGAACGTGGTTTGATTCGTCATTTCTATAACCGTCCACACGCAGATCAAATTTTGGTTACTTTCGGATTGGCGATTGTAATTCAGGAAATTGTTAAATCAATTTACGGAGCAAATCCGATTCCGGTACAGGCACCTGCAATTGTTGCAGGAAGCGCCAGTATTGGTTCATGGATCGGCTTGGGAGAGTCTGTTGTTTATCCCTGGTGGCGCTTGATTTATCTGGCGAATGCACTTGTGGTGATAAGCGCGGTCTTTTCATTTTTAAAATTTACAACTTACGGTATGGTGGTTCGTGCAGGAATGCAGGATCGTGAAACCGTAGGTCTGTTGGGAATTGACATTCAACGCAGATTTACTGTTGTTTTCGGCATGGCTTCGGTTGTGGTTGGAATAGCCGGTGTTATGTACACGCCGATTCTTTCTCCGGATTATCACATGGGAATGGATTTTCTCGTACTCTCATTTGTGGTCGTGGTGGTTGGCGGAATGGGATCACTCGAAGGCGCGGTGGTTGCCGGTTTCATGTTGGGTATATTACAATCATTTGCTGCCATGAATGAAATAAAAAGCATCTTTCCTGGTATTGATCAGATTATTGTCTATCTTGTCGCAGTGATCATTCTTTTGACACGGCCTCGCGGTTTGATGGGGCGCAAAGGGGTGATGGAGGATTAAATGGATACAATATCTCGTAAAGGCGAACTAAGAATGATGGCACTTTTTGCCGTAATCGTTTTGCTGATGCCCATCTGGTTGATTCCTTTTGGTGCCGCATATCCGGATCTGCTGCAGAAATTTGCAATCTTTGGTATTTTTGCCGTAGGCTTTAACATCCTCTTTGGACTTACCGGTTACCTTTCTTTTGGTCATGCAGTATTTTTAGGAGTCGGTTCGTACGCGGCAGTATGGTCTTTTAAACTTTTCACCATGAATGTTATTCCGGCTGTTATTTTTGGAGTCCTTTTTTCCGGAATTTTTGCTGCGGTAATCGGCTTTGTTAGTCTGCGGCGTTCCGGAATTTATTTTTCGATTCTGACATTGGCCTTTGCACAAATGTCATACAATCTGGCTTATTCTGTGTTAACTCCTATCACCAACGGAGAAACAGGGCTGCAATTGCGTTTGCATGATTTAAGAATGATAGATGGGCTTTTTATTGAAGCAGGTGAAGGGCTGCCTTTAACAAATTTGTTTGGCATAAAAATGAGTGGTTATCCCGGATTTTATTTCTGCGCAGTACTGTTGATTCTTGCGTTTTATCTGGCATTACGTATCACAAATTCTCCATTCGGAATGGCATTGAAAGCGATTAAATCGAATCAGCTGCGTATGGGCTACACCGGATTTAATACACGTCCGTACCTGATGAGCGCGTTTATGATTTCCGGAATGTACGCAGGGCTCGCCGGAGCGCTTTTGGCCGTGACAGATCCTTTGGCCGGAGCGGAAAGAATGCAGTGGACTGCTTCCGGAGAAGTGGTGTTAATGACAATTTTAGGTGGAGTCGGTACACTTTTTGGACCTTTACTTGGTGCAGGTTTGATTAAATATTTTGAAAATATTTTCTCTTCATATAATGATGCGTTGCTCCAAGAAACGTTTTCTTTCCTTCCGGATATGCTGAATAATCTGGTGGTTGGAATCATCTCGCCCTTCGTCGGTGACGGTTGGCACCTGACACTAGGCGGTTTGTTCATGGTCATTATTATTTTTCTGCCAGGAGGAATAGTTGGTGGAATTACAATGCTCTGGCGGAGGTATATAAAAAAACGTGGTGCGTCTGCTGAATTGGAAGGAGAAACCTCATGACTACCGTTTTGAATGTCAGTGGAGTCAATAAGCGTTTTGGCGGCTTGCAGGCTTTGGACAATGTGAACCTGAAGGTTGAAGAGGGGCAGACCCTCGCGATTATAGGTCCAAACGGTGCAGGAAAGTCAACCCTGTTGAATGTCTGCATTGGGCGGCTGACTCCAGACTCAGGAAGTGTAGAGTTTCACGGAGAAACACTCATAGGAAAACAACCTTATGAAATTAATCAAGCCGGAGTGGCCAGGGTTTTTCAAACTCCTGAAATTTTTCCGGAATTGAATTTACTTGAGAATGTGATGATTCCGGCACTTTCTAAAAGAAACGGTGCGTTTCATTTCAACATTATTTCCCGTATAAGGGAAGAAAAGCAAATCGAGTCTGATGCTATTAATTATCTGACAGAATTTGGTTTGCAGGATCAGAGTGATAACGAAGCAGGAACGCTGTCAAGAGGAGATAAGAGACGTTTGGAATTGGCCATGTGTCTTGTACAAAAACCCAAACTGTTACTCTTGGATGAACCAACTGCAGGAATGTCACGGCATGATACCAATACCACGATTGAACTGTTGAAAAAGATTAAGGAAAGTGGAATGACGAAAGTGATTATTGAGCATGACATGCAGGTGGTTTTTAGCCTTGCCGACAAAATTGTGGTGCTGGCACAGGGTGCGATTATTGCCGGTGGAACTCCTGATGAAATACGAAATGACCCTAAAGTTCAGGAAGCATATCTTGGAGAAGAGCAAGTATGATTGAAACAATTGAAAACCAAACTTCCGGAAAACAGGAAAATCCACCGGCAAAAAACTTTCCAGCCTTCTTTTCATGTTGGGATATTCACGCTTATTACGGTGAAAGTTACATCGTACAGGGAGTGAGTTTTGATGTGCGTGAAGGTGAAGTAGTAGCTTTACTGGGCCGCAACGGTGCAGGAAAAACATCTACGCTGAGAACAATTGCGAGAACAGCGGATCCTCAATTGAAACGTGGAGAGATGTGGTTAGATCATCGGGCATTGCATGAAATGCCATCTCATAAAGCTGCACAGTCTGGAGTGGCTCTCGTGCCGGAAGACCGGCGGATTATTCCCGGATTGACTGTTGAAGAAAATTTAACTCTGGCACAAATTGCAGAACCCCGAGGTTGGGCGATTGAACGTATCTATGAATATTTTCCACGACTGGCAGAACGCCGAACTCAGGAAGGTATAACCCTGTCCGGCGGAGAACAGCAGATGCTGGCTTTTGCACGAGCACTTGCTCGTGATATTAAATTGTTGATGCTGGATGAACCGTTTGAAGGTTTGGCTCCACTTATCCGTAACGAAATTTCAAAAATTGTACTCGATATTAAGAATTTAGGAATCACTACCATCATTGTAGAACAGGACGCAATGGCAGCGCTGAAACTTGCCGATCGGGCTATTATTCTTGATATGGGAAAAGTCGTCTTCAATGGGGCTGCAGAGGAAGTCCGAACAAATAAAGAACTGCGGGAACAGTATCTTGCGGTTTAAATGATCTTAGTTCTAAAGCAGTGATTAGCAAATAATCACATACATTATTTAAGAGTTAAGGTGATACAGAAAATAGCTCCGTTTTCACTGTCAGCAGCCAGACCGATTGAACCTTGGTGGTGTTCAATGATACTCTTGCTGATATAAAGTCCAAGTCCGGTTCCCGCAGGCTTGCCATCTTTAGGATTCAGCTGCTGAAATTTGTCGAAAATACGATCTCTATTTTCCTGTTTGATACCGAAACCGTTATCTTCAATTCGCAATTCAACTTGATTCCCCATTTTTTTTAGTTTTATCCGGATAAGCCCATGCTCTTCCGGACAGAATTTAATTGCGTTTCCTAGCAAGTTCATCAGGACTTGTGTCAATCGATCCCGATCTCCGTAAATAGGCAAGGAATCTTTATCAAATTTTATTTTCACTTCAATCTTTTTATCACGTATCAATTGTCCCATTGACGCAAGAGTTTCTTGCAAAATTTCTTTTAAATCAACATTATCCATGTGCCATTCCATACGTCCTGATGCTAATTTTTCGGAATCAAGAATTTGATTGATCATCCGTGTCAGACGTTCACTTTCCTTGATAATGATGGCCAGAAACTCCTTGCGCTGTTCATCAGTCAATTCCTGAGAATCATGGATGATTTCTGAAAAAGCTCTGATTGAAGTCAGCGGTGTTCTTAACTCATGTGTAATTGTAGCAATAAATTCATTCTTGAGTTCATCCATTTTCTTCAATCTTTGATTGGCCTCACTCAATTCGGTAGATGCTTTTTCCAATTGCTCAGATTTTTCCTCAAGTTGCTGACTGTATGCAATAACTTGTTGGGTCGCATCCAGCATTTCCATCACTTCATCGATATTCAACGGTTCTTCTTTGACAACAGACGAGATCATGATTCTTGCTGAAACACTGCCGATTGCTCCGGAAAGCAGTTTCTCTGCATAATGCACCAGCTCTGCATCTGCCTGCCAGACTTCATCAGGATTAATTCCCTTTTGTTGCGCAAATTCCTGGAACACTCGATTGGTGCGTGGTTCCCCGAGAAAACGCTGAAGCAGACCATGTAATTCTTCACTTGTTGCTGTGCCTCTCCATAAGTATTGACGCTGGAGATCACTTGAATAGCGAGATTCATCCACAAACAAATTGGCCTGTCCGCGCTCTAAGGCGCTTTGACGGGTAAAAAGTGAGACTCCAATGTAACAGCCGATGTTGAGAACCAGACTCCAGAAGGTAGCTTGAGCTACAGGTGTCATGGTTTCCAAACCAAATAATTGATGTGGACGCAGCCAGGAAATATTGAATAAACCTTCACTCATGATAGATGTTGAAAATAAACCTGTGTCAATCAACTGACTGAAAGGTAAGGTGTAACCCCAAACTGACCAACCGACTAGGATGCCTGTGAGTGCGCCAAGTCTGGTACCGTTTTTCCAGTAAATTCCTCCCAGCAGTGCCGGAGCAAACTGAGCTACTGCCAGAAAGGAGACAAGACCAATTGAGACCAGCGAATGTGTGCCGATGACTTTTTGGAAATAAAAATAGCTCGCAAACAAAATTAAAGCAACACTTCCACGACGGATATTCAACAGCAGCCGGTCAACTGCAGTGCTTGCACCTGCATTTACAATTCCGGTATTTATCAGCAAAGGCATGATCAGCGAGTTACTGAGCATCGTGCTCAAAGCCACTGTTTCAACGACAATCATGCTGGTGGTAGCAGATAGACCACCGACGAATACAAACCAGGCCAAAGTAGTATTTCCGGCAGCTAAAGGAAGTGTTAATACAAAAGTATCGGCATCCACTGGTGTGTCTACGAAATACAGCCTGCCGGCTAAGGCAATGGGGAGTACAAAGAGGTTGATCAAAAACATATAAAATGGAAAAAGCCAGACTGCCCGGTTGACGTGTTCTTCATCAACGTTTTCAACCACGCTGACTTGAAATTGACGCGGCAGCATTAGGAAAGCGAGCATGGCTAACAAACCAAGCAGCAGCCATTCTTCATATGCTCCTGGCTTACTGTTAAAATTCCAGAGTTCACTCAGTTCAGGAATTTTAGCAGCATTCGAAAACAAGTCTCCCATTCCGTCGTACATCCCGTAAACTACAAAAAAACCAACCATTAAAAACGCGAATAGTTTAACTAATGACTCAAAGGCTACCGCAGCCACCATACCCTCATGCCGCTCGGTTGCATCAAGACGACGGACACCGAAAAGGATGGTAAACACAATTAAAATCAAGGTGATGTACAAGGTCTCTTCCTGCAAAAATGGAAAGACAGGCAAAGTGTCAGTCAAGAGATCTTCAGAAGGATGGACGATCAATTGGAAACTGGTACCGATTGCTTTTAGTTGAAGTGATATATACGGAAGAATTCCCAGCACCGCCACCGAAGCAACCACGCCTCCCAGAAAAGGATCTTTACCGTAACGAGAAGAGATGAAATCCGCAATTGAGGTTAGTGAATAGCGTTTACTGATACGGATTATTTTACGGAGAACCGGAATCCAGAGAAAAGCAAATAAAGTTGGTCCGAGATAAATTGGTAAAAACATGAATCCGTCACTGGCCGCTTTTCCCACACTGCCGTAAAAAGTCCAACCAGTGCAGTAGACTGCCATTGACAGGGCATAAATAGAAGGATTGTTGATCAGACTACGACCCTTGGCGCGCCTCCAGTCTGCATAGTATGCAATTCCAAAGAGCAAACCCAAATAAGCTAAAGATACACTTAATAAGCCTAAATTTGTAGTCATGCTGCAGTTCTACTATTAATGGTGTAGAGGTTTAAAAAGTTTGCGCTTTAATGTGTCCGAACTTGGGAGACAATCAAAATTTCTTTTTTTCAATCACCCATGCAGAAAATACTATGAGGATAAACCAGACTGAGTAGAGGAAAAAATATAACGCAGGAATCTTAAAGATCAATTCTTCTTTGCCGAAAAGGGAGAGGACCGGATAGTTCAGGCTGACCAGACCAAGTAAGAAAATTGCAAAAAATCTTATTTCCGCTTAAAAAATAAAATCCGGCTTAAGATAGGTGAAAGTTTAATTTTGTGTTAAAATTCGAAAAAATAATAATGTTGGTCTGACAGTCTATTTTGTTTTATTTTACTCAATCATCATGCAGGATAACACGGTTATTAAAAAAAAACATTCTAAGCTGTTACTAAAATTAACGTAAAATCAATGAGGGTGGTGTTTATTTCCCTAGGCAGGTTTTTTGATGGCAGGTTGAGCTCAGTCCAAGAAAGTATGAGCATACTCAGGCAGAACTTAATCATCACATTATACGCAGAGTAATGTAAAAATATGGAATTATACATTATAATGCTAACATCGTCACAGTGCAGCAAGATTAATTTTGTCGTATTTTCAAGTACCAGCACCAGCAAAGGAAAAATCTATGCGTAAAGTTTACAGTTCACAGGATGTGAATCTGGTCCATTTCGCGAGAAGTGTTCTCGAGGCACATCAGATTGACAGTGTGATCCTGAGAGAACAGTTGGCTGGCGCAGTAGGCGGATTAGCTCCTCTGGATATATGGCCGGAACTTTGGGTACATGATGCTGATGAGTTGGAGCAGGCAAGACTGTTGATAGCTGCCGCCATGACAAAGAGCGAAACTCAGCAAACGGCTTGGATATGTCATGCTTGCGGTGAAAAAATTGAGCCTCAGTTTACTCAATGCTGGCAGTGTGGTACAGAACAAATGACGGCAGAAAGCTGATGGCTTCGTAAAAACTTTTAAACTGATGTTGTAATTTCGTGCACTTGGAGAAATCATAATGATTTTAGTATTAACAATAATAGCTTTCTAGCTGAGTTAGAAATAACAGGTATTTCTGACGTTTTATGATTGAGAGAAAGCGGATAAAGATAAATTTATCAACTTCATTTCAAGAGGATTCTGCTTAGAGGATCAACTGTTGCATAAGTGATAAATAGGGTCAGAGTAATGTTAACACAGACATAATTGATATTCCGTAAAAGTCACAGCATCGAGAAATGGCAAGACTTCAAAGAGCCGCACCAGTCGGTGTACCAGTACATATACTATTGAGAGCAAACAATCGTCAGCAATGTTTTAAGGCATCCGGTGATTATGCAGCGTTTCTGTGGTGGTTGAGAGAATATTCTGAAAAATATCAAGTTGATGTACATGCCTGGGCTTTGCTTGAAGATCATCTTCATTTGTTATCTACACCAAATACGGCAGGTGGTTTGAGCCAGATGGTTCAAGCTTTAGGCCGACAATATGTACGTTTCTTTAATCAGCAGAATCAACGTTCAGGAACTCTCTGGGAAGGACGTTACAGATCGTGTTTGGTGCAGCCTGGGCAATATTTACTGGAAGTCTGCCGCTACATTGAACTGAATCCGGTACGGCTGGCATTGGTCAGTCATGCTGATGATTATAACTGGACTAGTTTTCAACTTAACGCCAAAGGTAAACCTTCGGCGCTTTGTAAACCACATGCGGAGTATTTGAAACTGGGTGAAACTAAAGCGGAGCGATCAGAAAAATATCTGGCATATTGTGAACAAAGTACAAATGAAGAATTGTTGAAAGAAATAAGAGACAGTACAAATAAAGGACTGGCTATTGGAGACGAGAGTTTTAAAATGGAAGTGGAAAAATTGACTGGACGTCGAGTGAGAGCGCTTAAAAGCGGCCGCCCGCTGGGTTGGCGAAAACAAAAATAACGGTTAAATGGCTAAAAAACAAGCTGAGTAATGAAAAAATACCCAAATAAACCTGCAGCAGTTTATTATTTCGGTACGTGTCTGGTTGATCTTCTTTATCCGGAAGCAGGAATGGCCGGGATCAAACTATTGCAACGTGAAGGCGTAAAGGTTATTTTCCCGCAGGAACAAACTTGTTGTGGACAGCCAGCATTTAATTCCGGATTTTATGACCAGGCACTTAAAGTTGCAGCAGCACAAGTCAAATTATTTCCTGAAAATATCCCAATTGTGATACCTTCAGGTTCATGCGGCGGAATGATCCGGAAACACTATGCTGAATTATTTAAAAATGATGCCCTGCAGCAGGTAGCGGAATCAGTCGCGGAACGAACATTTGAATTAACCGAATTTTTAGTACATGTACTTAAAATAAAACTTGAAGACCTCGGTGATCCCATTAAAGTAACATGGCATACATCATGTCATGCAAAAAGGGAAATGGAAATAGGTGATGCCCCGAAGCAGTTATTGCGTCAGTTAAAAGATGTTGAATTGCTCGAACTTGAACGGGAAGATGAATGTTGCGGATTTGGAGGGACATTTGCGATTAAAGAGCAGCACATTTCTGCAGCCATGGTTAAAGACAAGGTTGATGATATTTCAAAAACAGGTGCAAATCGTCTGTTGGGTGGTGACTGTGGTTGTCTGCTGAATATTTCCGGTGCAATGAAACATTCCGGAAATACAACAGCTCATCAGCATATTGCGGAATTTATTTGGGAACGTACCGCCAACAATAAAGCTTAAAATAACAGATTAATATGAGTACAGAAAAACTGAGTTTAGCTCAAGTAGAGAGTCTGGCAACTGAAGCATTGATCGGAGCGGGAACGCGTCCGGAATCCGCAAAGTCAGTAGGGAAAGCTGCGTTGGCTGCTGAACGTGACGGTGTCCGCAGTCATGGATTGCTCTATGTTCCAATTTACTGTGAACATGTGAAGTGTGGAAAAGTAGACGGCGCTGCAGTTCCGGAAGTAAGCCAGCCACGTCTATCCGCGATTCAGGTGGACGCAAAAACAGGTTTTGCTCACCCGGCGATCGATGCAGGATTTAATGAATTGATTCCGCTCGTAAAAGCGAACGGCTGTGTCGGACTCACCATCAGCAATTCTTACAACTGTGGAGTATTGGGTTATCATGTGGAACGCCTTGCTGAGGCAGGTCTGGTAGGAATCGGCTTTACGAATTCACCGGCCTCGATCGCACCTGTCGGCGGTAAAAAACCTGTTCTTGGTACAAATCCTTTTGCTCTTGCAGTTCCGGATTCCACAGGTGGCGCTGCTTTCGTGCTTGACCAGAGCGCAAGTGTGGTTGCCAAGAGCGAAATTATGATGCGTGCAAGAGAGGGGATTTCCATCCCTGAAGGTTGGGCGCTCGATGCAGAAGGTCAAAGTACGACAGATCCGGAAATTGCGCTCAAGGGAAGTATGGCTCCGAGCGGCGGCTACAAAGGTTTCGGTACAGGTTTGCTGGTCGAAGTTATGGCTGCTGCGCTCAGCGGTGCGGTGCTTGGTCTGCAGGCAAGTCCTTTTTCCGGCACTGCCGGCGGACCTCCGAGGACAGGACAGTGTTTCATCGCCTTCGATCCGGAAGCATTCTCCGGTGCTGAATTTTATGAACGTATCTCTACACTTGTAGAGGAGGTCCAGAGTCAGGAAGGAGCGCGTTTGCCCGGCGATCGTCGCAGAAAAAATCGACAACGGATTGAACTCGAAGGTGTTGAAGTTGCTCAATCACTGCTTGAAAAAATCCGTTCATACTGTGCCTGAAAAACGTAAACAATTTAAAATGTCATCGTAAATTTATCTTTCCCTCCTTTCACTATCTTTCTTCTGAATAGTCTGGCAACGCGTCTTATTCATTCCACTCAGTGTATACGTAATTTTCCGGATAAGAATAATTCATAATTTGATGTAGGCTTCAATTAGGTGAATGTCACCACGCATTTACCTATACTGCCTTAAGAACATTAAAATCAACAAAGACGCGAAAAGTATCACATTTGCAGGAGAATATTTCAAAGCCTATTCTCTGCATTCAAGACGTGCGCGTGTGTAAGGTCCAAAATCTTCTTCCTGCAAAACCTTAAAATCACCGTGACAGTTTCTTAGTGCACGTTCCTTTAACTGCTCACTAACTCCTGTTTTATAAAAGATATATTGTGCTTCAG
>ERZ1049444.1629-NODE-1629-length-16419-cov-4.659802_pt1 | contig 16419 bp, 12 predicted proteins | sample MGYA00383101_ERZ1049444 | MGnify/ENA primary metagenome ERZ1049444 (study PRJEB29581, sample SAMEA5548371) | metagenome | biome: marine; feature: coastal; material: water | depth 50 m | study: Short-term variability in the microbial, nano- and picoplankton...
TTAATTCATCCCGTAGATCAGGGAAGTCATTCATTAGTCTGGGATTGTCTTTAAGAAAATCATCAATCTGCCTTGAAGAAATTTGACCTGTGGTAGCATCCCGTAATTTGTATACCGTAGAACGTAGGAAATCCTCTTGGGCACTAAACATCTGTTCGCCAAGGTCTTGTCTAACATCATCCTTGATAACAACTTCTGTGCTATTACCGCCTTCGTTTAACTTGAACTCATCTGTGGCTTCTACTTCAGGAGCATCTGGGCGAGGTTTGTTGGCTCCATAGATGGTATACTCAGGAACAGGATTGTTAGGGTCTAGTAAAGTATCCTTTCCAATGCCTGTTACCTGTACCTCTGGTATGATATCATCATCCGTAGGCATCATCTTAGATGGATCAACATCCGTAGGATCGGCTACGTTATCAGATTGAGTGGCGGGTACATTTGTACGAGAGCCATCATCTCCAAGACTACTGGCGTTTAGCTCTGCTTCATCCCGTGCTTTAAGATTATTAATATCATCAGCAAAGGTAGTTGCGTCAGTAGCTGCTGTACGCAATTCCGCGAAGTTCAATGCGGCTGCATCTCCACCAGAACCAAATCCTTCAGACAGAACCTGTTCTCCTCTGATAGAAGTTCCACCCTTAGCTTCTTTAGACAAAACGTCTTTGGGGAAGTATCGTGTGAAGCGTTGATTTAATTCAGAACTGAATGATCTCGCTAAACTAATAGTATCTCCAGCCGCTCCATCTAGAGCAGATAAATCATCTACAGCCGCTGTAGCTAAGGCGTCGAAGAAACCAGCCTGTTGAAAATTAGGATTATTACCCCCTGCTGCGCTCCTAGCTTCGTTAAGCATTACTGAGCGAAATTTTAAAACATCTCCTGTTTCTAAGGGTATGTCTTTTGCAAGTTTGCTTTGTATAATATTTATAACAGCATCAATCTGGCCGCCACCAGCTATGGTCATACCGTCCAGAAGGTTTTCTTCCTTTATCTTTTGGATGGCATTAAGAATATTAGTTCCATCAATTGGAGCCTTTTTATCAATACGATCCCATAGGAACGTCTCCATCTCCCGCATATTGGTTTTAGCTTCATACAGAGTGTTTTGTGCCAACTGAGAGGCTCTGAAGTTATCTTTGCCTGATAAGGCCCTCAAACGATCTGCAACTCGCCCCCTAGCATTTGCTAAAGTTGCGTCAATCGTCTGAGCGAAGTATTTTTTACGGAGAATATCCCCACCGTCAATATTGCCACCTCTAGCCAAAAGATCAGAGGCAATTAGCATACTTTGAAGAGTATTATTAACCTCGTTCATAATCTTAGTATTAAACTCTGGGCTATCTGCCATCATCTTACGCTGGATAGCCATCAAAGCCTTGTTGTCCGAAATTGATCCAGAAGGAAGGTTGGCCCTTACCATAGGCTTGGCGGCATCAGCAGAATTAATACCCGCCTCCAAGTCCGACATAATGCGCTCTGGAGTAAAGGCATCTGCGGCAGCAGTCAGTTCATCAATCAAAGCCTGATCGATAACATCTGCTCCTTTAAGTGTATCAATTTCTTTGAGAATCTCTAAACGCGCTGTATTTGTAGAAGTAAGAATATGGTTCAACGCACGTTGATTTACGGCTGCATCACTACCATATACACCAATCCTGTCTTTTACTGCCTTACCAAAAGCGTATGCCAAACGAGGGGTAGCTAAAAGTGTTTTTGGACTACCACCTACTATTGAACCAATAACTTCTGCGCCCATCATAACGAATGGATTGTCGCCAAAGCCAAGCGCCTCAGAGGCACCCGCAAATCCGGCTGCACCAGCAATGGCCCCAGTCTCAGCCATAGCCAGTTTCTTAGGGTCTTTGATGGCCTGTTTTACTACGGGAGTAGACGTTCCTACGCCCATTTTTGCTAAAGAAAAGGGCGCTCTAGATAGTACAACACTTTCACCTACAACTCTACCAACCTGACCAAATGGCCGTTGCTCTTCAGGAAACTCGTCTAGGTTTGGATAGTCCAATCCGTAACGTGATTTAAATTTATCTCTAAGCCACTGTCCACCCCAAGCAGGATTAGGTCTTGTAAATACAAAGTCTTGTGGATTTTCACTTACGGTAAAATCGACATTGCCAATTGCTTCGGCTGCTTGGTTAATACCTTTGCGGCCTAAGCCTTCTAGACCACCTACGGTTGCTCCAAAAATATCTCCGGGCATACCAAGGAAGTTTGTTAATCCAATATTAACCCCTCTAACTGTTCCTTCTAGAGGGTTATCAATATCCGTTCTAATTAAATTCCCAGTAAGAATAGAGTTAAGGATTTGCGTAGAGGATGCGCCGGAGTCTTTAGCCTGTTGTATGTTAAACGGAGTTCCGTCAATACTTATAGTAGGGCCAGTCGTGTTCATTATACTATTAAGTATTTCATTCTCGCGCTCCACAGTACGAGCAGCAGCATCACGGGCATCTATGGCAGCCTGAACATCTAGCTCATCTGTGAACTTATCGGATTCAGATTGCCAATCTTCTGCATTCCCCCCTTGGAAGGTAGGATCAAGTAAATCATCAACTGTAGCCTCTTGTGGCCCCAGTAAATCCTCAACAGTAGCCAATCTAGGTTCAGCCATTATTTATTCTCCTGAGAAGGTGCAACGTAGTCTTCACCCAATTCCGACTTTATTTCATCTTCGCTGTATCCAATGCTTCGTAAAGCACTAGCCATCACATCAGGCGTTATAGTTAGATTTCTTTTTGCGGCAGAGTCCTCAAAACCAGAAATAGCAGCTTTTATATCACTAGACGTATTAACGGAGGGTTGCTTACTGAAGTTCTGCGGAATTTCCTGAACATTAAGCGTGGAGTCATCACTTACAGTCTCCATACCCGTCATACTGTCAATCAATGTCGTATATACATCAATCAACGGAGTGAGTGTTAAGTCTGCAACAACGGCCTTAGAGTACTCTGTGCTAGTCAGATTGTTCTTAGCAACCTTCTTACTTCTCTGGACATTTCTTGCAAACAAGAGAGCATCTCGTATCGCATTATACCCCAGTTTGGCTTCTGTAGCACTTACCCAGAACTTTTTGGTAGGTGGAATAATCTCTAAAATAGAGTCTCTTAACGCCACACTGTCTCTAAGCCCCGGAAATGCTGTAGTAATATTCAGGGTTGTAATCAATCGAAGGTTTGACAGGATGGCTTCAGCTTCAGCAGAGTCTTTATCAAATTGTGCGTTACCAAGACCCGCTGCCTTGTTGAGGATATTAGTACCCCAACCGCCGACACCAAACGCGGAATTAGGATTGTTTAATGCTTCAATTGTTGTCTGGAACCCTAGCTCTTTTTGAGCTTCCATGAGTGCCTTTTTTTCCTCAGAAGACATTATGACGTTACCGTCTTCATCCATTGTATCCCCATTAATATCTTCAGGGGCTGCTCCAATGTTTTCTGCTGTCGTTGATCTTACTAGTGCCATTGCTTCCTGATAGTTTTCGGGAAGTTCGATTGGAGTAGCAGACGCTGGATCAGTGATATCAACAACGACAGGAGTTCCGACTTTATTTGTCGTAATTTTAAGAAGACCCTGATCAATTCTTGTAGCCGTTTCACGACTTACGTTCAGGTCTTTCATAATCTGTTCAATGTCGCCTGTCTTAACAGGACCAAATCCTTTTTCTGTTGCGCTTTCGTATTCCTCTAGAGAGTTAACAACAATTTCGTTACCACCTTGATACAAAGTACGTGGGGTAAATTTCTCAGCCGCTGTTTTTATACTAGACCAGCCTTCTTTTAGATATTTGATGTGTTCTTCGGCTGTAAATACTTTGACCTCTTGATCGCCATTATACAAAGTTCGAGATTGGAACTTCTCTACAGCGGCGGGTTTAACTGTTGTAAATCCGGCTTCAGTAAACCTATCCATATCTGCCTGAGTAAATACTTCAGTTTGTTGCCCAGTACTATCGAACAAAGTCCTTTGCTTAAACTCAGTATCTTTTTTGGGTTTGACTGCATCCCATCCATCAGAAACATAACTGTTGTACTCTTCTTCGGAGTAGACTTTTACTTCTGCCCCGTCCTTATAAAGGGTACGCTCTTTGTATGATGTTGCAGAAGCTGGTTCTATACCAGTCCATCCATCCATTTGGGCCGTATCTAATTCAGCTTGGGTAGTTATTACTAGCTTTTGACCGTCCTTAAATAGTGTTCTCTTTACGAATGGCTCTGTAGCAGCAGGTTTTTCAGCAGAATAACCTTGGTCCTTATAGGCTTTTTCTTCCTCAGCAGAGAATACCTCAACCGAACCACCGTCTTTATAAAGAGTTCTCTTAGTATACTCGCTAGGATCGGACCCCTTAACAAGAGTAAAGCCTTGCTCTTTGTATTGTGCCTCTTCGTCAGCAGTACGGGCAGTAACTTCACGCCCATCAGTATGGTACAAAGTTGTAGGATCATACTTGGCGGGGTCTGTTAAAGATTCCAGTCTACGATTTAGTAGAGCTTTGCGTTCTTCTGATAGGTTATCTGAGCTAAGTTCAAATCTGACCTCAGCTAAATCCATAGTAAGAACATCCTTACCCTTTGAACCGCTAAAGCTAAGAGTACCTGACTCTTGAACAGTTTCAGTAGGATTATCACCTCTCTGTTGCGGATTTAGGTCTAACATATCTTGCGTTTGATCATCCACACTCAAAGTCGTGTCAGTAGAACCGTCTTGGTTGTCTAACCTAAAAGGTGGAGCCTGATCTGCGCTATTAGTGGGCAACTCTGTTGTAGCCCCCGGATTGTAGGTGGTGTACTGAGACATCATTGAATTTAAATCAGTAAGATTATCAACGCTACCACTCGTAATAATATTCAGAACAAATTCTCTGTTTTGTGGCGTAACATCCATCTTATTCGCGCTAAGATAGAGATTAGCTAGAGAGCTATTCTTTTTGTCTTTCTCATCTTTAGCCGCCTGTTTAGCAGCAGCCGCTCTTTTACGTGCAAACTCTTCCTTCTTCTCTATGAGTTCTTCTTGGCGGCGTTTTTCTGCGTCAGCACGAATACCAAAGGTAACTTGCTCCGCAAAGCCCTTGAAGCCATACGGATCAGGATTGGCCTTTTTAAAAGACCCAGATGCAAGTTTACTTCTTACATTAGCGGCTTCACTACGAAAGCTCATCTTCAGGCTCCAATTCTTCTTCTTCCTCAACACCACCCAACATAGCCATCTGCTCATCTTGTGGAGCTACAGCCTCATCAGGCATAGTCATTAGACCGCCTGTAGGCTGCTCTAAGGCAGGGGTTTCTTCTTCTGGCATCTCAGGCTCATCATCAGGGTCTACAATACCCAGTGCCTGTTTTAGGAGTGTAGGAGTGATAACAATCTCATCCTTATCTCTTATACCCATCTCGTAAGGAGTGTTGGCATTCTTTGCCATGATTTCAATGTATCTTGCCAGTGGTCCTGCGGTAAGCAGTGCTAGGTCAATACCAAACTTACCTACAGACACAGACTGTAACAGAAGTGTAGAAACGATAGTTGAAATCTGTGCATCAATCTGTAGCATCGCCATGACCATCTGCGTCTCATAAGGGTCATCAATCTTCTTGATCATAAAATCAACAGCCTGATCATAATCCGCAATATCCGGCGGTCTATGCCATGCGTAGTGCCGCGTATCGGCTAATAGATTTGCTCCGGGGATTGGGGTATCAGGACGCATCTTCTACTTCCTCTTCTTTCTCCACAGGCTCACCCAAGACTTCTTCTTCTAAAAGATCAAAGTATTCATGCGTAAACATTAACTGACCACTCTCCGCTAGTGCGGCTGTTTTTTCTGGCATTTTACCATCTAAAAACATCTCTATTGATTTCTTAACTGCATCCTGAAACTGCATATTATCCTCCTAACCACCAAGGCTTACCGCCACTCAATACGGCCCCACCAATCTGTAACACGCTTTGTAAGAAGCCATTACCACTGGATGTCTGCCCTGATTGTGCCTGTATCTGTGCGGCTAGTAATAAATACTCACGCTGCATATCACTCTCTGAAGCCTTAAATATGTAATCCAAAATACTGTCAGCATCATCCCAAATAGCATTCTGTGCTTCCTGTGATATTCCTAGAGCATTCTTAATATCTGCACTGGCTGCATCAAAGGCCATTTGGTTATTAGTGGTGGCTACTGTCTGTCTCCAGTCTGCATTATATTTATCGATGAAGTATTGTTGTTTTTTAACAAACTGTTGTCTGTTATTCTTCAACTCAGCAACGTATTCTGCGTTGTCGTTTAATTCACCAGCATTGAACTTAGCCAAGGTGTTAATTGTGTTGGCGTTATCACGGGCAATGGTTACGTTTAATTCATCATAAAACTGTACGGCATCGTTTCTCTCTGTAGCGGTAAATAACTTAGCAGCGTTGATTGCTTCCGTATTCTTAAAGAGGGCATCTACTAGCTCCTGTTTATTAATTACCTCAGCCTGTTGTTCATTGGTCAGATTGGCAAGGTCCATATCAAGAAAGGCTTTAGCATTCTGTACCGCAGCAGTTTCACTTGCCGACAAATTTGTAGTGGCGAATGTAGCTAATGTCTTAGCCTTGTTTATAATAGCTTCTTGTCTGTTATCCAAGTTATCTATGGTAATAGTTTGAAAGAATTTTGCATCTTTATCGGCTATGCCCAAAGTGGCTTCCATAATAGCGTTTGCCATTGCCTCTGTAGCAGCAGTGCCTGACATACCACCAAAGGTAATACTCTGAGATACGTCTCTCGCTACGCCTTGCGCCCATGCAGGGATACGAGCGTTACCATTGCTGTCCTTAAACTCAGCAGCAATTAGTTTAGCCTGACCTAATACTGTGGCCTTGGAGTCGGTGTAATTACCTTCGCCCAATGCCTGTGCCAGTAGCTTACCTTCTGCGGTGCTGGTATCAATTACTGTGGAAATGTTCTGGGTGGCAAAGTCATTAAGGGCGTTACCCAAAACCCCTTGACCATTTGCAGCAGCTTCAATGTCAATTAAATACTCAGACTCATCTACAAGGTTCTCATCCCGTATTTCACCAGTAACAGCATCTACCTTCATGTCATCTGTAATGACATTCTCATCTGGGGTATATGTTTCTACGGGTTTACCTGTAACAGGATCAACGGTAGCAGCATTATCAACAGTGGTGACATTGACATCAATGTCTTCCATATCATCCATGTCATCCAGAGTTGCTCCATCCGTATTAACATCCAGAGTAGGGGCAATGTCCTCTATCTTAAGATTACGGTCTGAAAGATACTTCATAGGATCGGCAGCAATAGCCGCCTTCTCTTCAGCCGTAGCTGCTACCCCAGATAGCTCAACAAACTTAAGTATTCGTTCTGCCAGTTCATCCGCAGAAATGTCTACCTCTTCAGAACCATCACTGGCATTATCAGTAGCCTGTTGCATGATAGCATTTGCACCGTCATCATTACCCTGATCCCGCTGCTCTTGAGCCATCTTCTCATAGCCAGTTTGACCAGTATCTTTATCACGAATTGACAGGGCGTCTACAACCTTATCACCTTCTACTTTTACTTCGTAAGGAAGTCCAAGGAAGTTGTATGAGTACTGCATACCCCCTTCACTGACGTATACCTGTCTTCCATCAAAGACTCCTGCCTTAAATCCGTCCACTTCTCTAGTAAGGTCAGCGTCTTTATCTAATCCATTAGCCCATCCAGCTAATTTGCCAATAATTCCTACACCAGCACCCATGCCAATCATATTAGCAAAACCAGTAGGGGCTTGGCCTTTTACTGAAGTACTTTCGGTGTTCGTAGTAGAGGAAGTATTTGAACCAGAGCCACTGTTATTATTATCGTTGCTAGAAGAGTTCATAGTTCCAGCAATATTATGACCTGTGGATGATGTTCCACCCGGAGATATTGATGCGCCAGTGTTATCGTCTACAAGCTGACCGCCAACGTAAGATGCACCATCATCCGGCGTAAAAGTATTTGCCAAACTTTCCGAAAAGCTATTACCGTCACCAACGTAATCAGACCACCAACCCATTAGATATTATCCTTCTCTTTTTCACACGCACGGATACGATCCCGTAGCTTGGCGTAATCTGCTATAGCCACTGGTATAGCGAAATAGCCTTCATCTAGGCTCTCAATCTCTGTAGCAAGTCCTTTGTTCCAGTCCTTAGAGTACTGCTCCATAGGTGGGCAGTAGACTTCCAGATTGGTTCTATAGACCGTTCCCGCGCAGCCGCTCAGTAAGAGACTTGCGGTCATTAAGGCTATCGTCTTCATGCTCTGCCATTGCCTTGTAAAAATCAGTATTTTTCTTCTGGGCCTGTAGATCGTCCTTGAGGACTTTATTCTTTTCCTTGGCCCGTCCTGTGACCTGACCCATGACATATAGTATGGGTAAGGCCAGTGCTAATGCACCAATAATGTAACTCTTTATTTTACCAAAGATGAACACTAGTGGATGCCTTCCTTATTGTCTTTGTACCTAGCGTATGCTGCTAGAGCGATACCGCCGACTGCACAGAGCAGGAAGATAGTCTTGAGGCCGTCAGCGTAGGCTACAAGCCCCTGTAACTGTCCGGCTACCTCATTAAGCCCTGTGGCTGCACCAGCAATACCCACACCAGCCATTGTCTTAGACTTAGTGAGAGGCTTAGGTGCTTCTGCGGTAGGCTTCTGGGGCATCTCTGGTCCACCCTCATCAGAAGGCAACTGTGCGTCTCTGGAGAAGATAGCAGCCTCAGCAGTACGCCTACGAGTTAACCCGCGTAAGGGAGTTAGCTTACCGTCTACTCTGGCCTTGTTCCACCTCATAATCTGCTCAGGACAGGCATCATAATCGCCTTTGTTTAATTTCTTGAGCAAGGTGCTTGATTTAAAGTTACCACCACCTAAGTTGAATACAAACGATACTAACGCATCATACTGTCCTTGAGATAGAGGTACGTTAACCAGACGCTTAACAATCTTACCGTGTTCATCTAAATCATGGATTAGCCGCTGTTCAGCCTCTGCTACGGTACAGTTCATACCAGAGCGAATGCCTTTAGTGGCCCCATAACCCAGCGTCCACTTTCCGGCTGGGCACCTATACGAATGGACTAAACCATCATCCTTTAGTTTATGTAGACCCTCGAACTTCTTAACCAGTTCTACACAGTCATTTGATACTTTATGTGGATGCATATTGTTACCTCGTAATTGCAAATGGTGAGGCAAAGCCGGAGGTTGGAACAGCGTTAGACATAGCAGGGGATAGGTTACCCATAGAGGCATTACCGCCCTGAATAGTCTGTAAGTTGCTTAAATCAATTAGGGAGCGATTGATGTTTATTACTTTATTGCCAATCTGCTTACCCGTTACGTCGAAAGAACGAAGCAGTAGATTGCCTTGCTCATCCATTGCACGGGATATGGTATTCCCCTGCTCATCGATACTGTTTCTAATTAATTCTCCGTTGTCAGAGAAGGCCGTTCCTAGTTGGTTAAAATCTTGGCGCATGTTCATATCTAGATCAGTCTGAGCCGAAGCAATCTTAGCTAAATCACGGGCCTGTGATATTTGGCCCCCGTCTAACTTATCAAAGCCACCTGCCATAGCCTGTTGGATGTCCGTAACAGCATTGTTGGTGGTTGATTGGTTTTGCCCGACTTTCTGAGCAAGGGCTTCCGTATCAGCCTGACCAGACATAAGGCCATCGCCTACGCCCTGTAGCTGACCTGTAAGATCATCGCCCACACCCTGTAGCTGACCTGTAAGATCACCGCCTACACCCTGTATCTGGCCTGTAAGATCACCACCTACACCCTGTATCTGGCCTGTAAGATCACGCTGATAATTCTCAGCCTGTGTCAGCATTTCGTTTACGTTCATATTGACCTGATCAACTTGATTGCCTGACTGATCAAAACGAGTCGCAATGATATTACCCTGATCGTCCATCTGGCGGCTAATAGTATCGCCGTTTTCCGTAATAGAATTTTGGATTAGCTGACCGTTGTCATCAAAACTAGAAGACAGAGCTTCATATTGTTGCTGAGTATTTGCATCAATATTAGCACCTGTAGTAGTCATAATGGTGCCAAGATTACCAAGTCGGGTTGTGAGGTTTTCTTGTGAAGCCAGTGCATCAGTACCAGCCTGACTAAATCCTGTTTCAACATTAGAACCAAGGTTCTCGAACTCAGCACCAACTCCTGTGGCAACATCACCTAGCTGAGTACCTAGGTTAGCCTGACCTGTAGCTGCGGCCTGTGCATAAGCGCCCATGTCTTCCCGTAAGCGGTCTGTTTGATTAGACTGTGCCGTAGCCAGATCAGCCCGTGACTGCTGTGCCAACTCAGTATCTTCACCATAGCGTTCCGTAAAGGAGTCAAAGTTAGATTGAAATCCATCCTGAGCAGACTGCAAATCAGCCTGATTTTGTAATGCAGAAGTTGCGTAGGTATCGGCTCTTCCAGAGAATGCATCCAAATTATCTACGATACCGCCTTGACCTTCTGTTATGGCAGACTGAGCATTAGTTAGTTGAGTAGAAGCATCTCCAAATCCAGTACCCATAGCAGCAGTAGCATCTACAAATCCTTTAGTATTAGCATCGTTCCCCGCATCAACAGCGGTTTGTACGCCGCCAACGCTAGTATCTAGGGTATCAAAGCGTTGGCCTTGATCTATAAATCCCTGATCTACAGCACCTTGTACATTACCAACATTAGTATCAACGGTATCAAATCTACCCCCCATAGTTTGACCAAGGGTATCTAAGTTACCGCCAATTACATTCTGGGTTCCTATGGCCTGTTGTCCAATAGTTCTATTCAAATCCCCTTGACCCGCAATCACATTGCCAAATTGATCTGTCATGGCTTGGGTTTGGTCAGCGAACTCTCTGTAGAGGCCAGTATCAACAGTGTTCGGGTTATTATTCGCAGCCTTTGATACACCAGCTACATAGTCCAACTGATCGACTGTACCATCCCCATTAAAGTCATACTTCAAATCTTGTGCTACTGATCCGTTAGCCATCTCACCAGCGGTAATTGCATCAGATAATCCAAACCCATCGCCAAAGGCTCCGAAATCATAGGTATACCCCTTTGACCCAAGAGCATCAGACATCGAATTCTGACGATCTCTGGATTGGTCAAATCTGGTGTTTAAGGTAAAATACTTATCTTGTAACCCAGTGCCAAGGCTATCAATAGACGAGCCAATATTTGTTTGGTTAGTGGTAAGCACACCAAACTGTTCGTCACCTAGACCTGTATTAGTAATATTTGTTGTACTGCCGCCGCCGCCCATTATACTCTCCTTGTAAGTCTTTTATGAGGCGCACTCACTCTACGCCAATGCACCTTATGATCAGTTTCAAGATGTGCCTTTGCCACTTTGTACGTTTCTTTTATCATGTTGCGTACAAGGGCTTTTCCATGATCAAAAGGGGCTATGAATTCTATTCCCCACAGTTCATCTGAGATTTGTCTTTTGTAGACTTCTTCGTCTGGTATCCAGCTTTCTTTTAAGAAGTCTAAAGACTCTTTCTCAGTGAACCATGCCCACGAAACAAAGCCAATAGGCTTATCATTTTCGTAGAATAATCTTGCCTTGTTGTGAAGCAGAGGAAAGATACAGTAATGATTAAATTGAGCTAGTGTGTATATTCTATGGTGTTCAGATTGATTGAACAAGAACAGACTGTCTAGTACAGCTTTTTGTAATAACATGTTGCAATCATTATAACACTTAACTAGTTGGCATTGCAAGACCTTAAGCCGCTTCTTTATCAGTTTCTTCTAGTGAAGAAGTAAGCATATCGACAAACGCCTTCTTGCCTACGCCTAGCTGATCGAGGTTAAACTGAGTAGTACCAATCTTACGGTCAAGATCAGCGACATGGTTTACCATAATCTTTTGCTGATCAGTAAGCTGATCCTCAGTATATTCTTTGTCGTTAATGACAATGGTTTTTTTGTTTTCTGCCATTGCTTTTCTCCTTAGTTATGCCGCATCCTTAACTGGCTGTGGCGTTGCATCTACAGTAGCCTGTGCAGCCGCACGTTCAGCTACATCAGTAGTAATCAGTGGGTTCTCAATCGTTTCCTGTGTAGCCTCTGCCATTGGATCATCCTCAGAGTAGACCATGCGTGTGACTGTAGCTTCTACAGGATCAATGGCTGTGACTGTGATTACATCGTGCATCACATCTTCCATTTCCATTGTATCTTCGTTCCAGACCTGTTCACCAGTAGGCTGACTTTCAATGACCTGATTGCGACCTTCTGCGACCACATACTGTGCTAGTCGGGCTGTGGCTGCACGGTAGTCTGCCAGTTGTTGGGCAAACAGTTTAGCGTCTGCCGCTGCCTGTAGATCTTCTGGAATATCACCGTCAAAGCAGTCTGAACCTTCAGCAATGATTGCGTCTAAGACTTCCTGATACAAACTTCCGTTTGCATTCACTGAAATATATTCATCTTTAGTAGTGCAATAGATTGTATCTAAAACACCAGATTGTTCATCATTTGCGTTATACACATAAGCCATCAAATTTCCCCATTCACATAAAAATTACCAGCACCTATTGTATAAATTTGGTAAATTGTTCCGACAGTTAAGGGAGTACCGGGACAAGTCAGATTTCCTGTTAGTATGTTACCATTACTTCCAGTTTGGGTTAGGTTTACGCCATTAACAGCTTGTCCACTGATGGTGAGATTGGTATGCCCTGCGCTAACATATGACCTTAGAGGAACAGGCAAAGATATATCCACCTGTGTTCTATTGTTTATATCACAATAGCTTGTAGCGGCTAATCTTTGATAACTTGCCAGATCATAATGAACATAATACCGCTGACACAACGCCAGTTCTTCGCCATAGGATCGGTGTTCAAACGGGGTGGCGACTTTGCCTAGTTCTAGTTGAGGCTGCGCTATCTCAATGTAGTCGCCAGATGTAATAGAAACATTACCATTGGCAGCCGTATGTATACCAAAGTTTAATTCTAGTGAAACTGCGCTGTGAGTAAGTGCTGAAGGAGACGCTTCTACTGTGAGGCTGAGTTTTTGCCACTCTCCACGACCTGTGTAGGGCTTGTGACCTATATATCCTCCCCCACTGTACTGGTAAAACAAAAGACAGGCGTTAGGATTTGTAGACCTCATCCACACAGATAGTGTTGCAGGGCCGTCTTCTATTGGGCATCTCGTTCCCCGTGCCTCCACAGTTTGCCTTATTCCCATGCGACCTGTTGCAGACGATGTAGCCTCCATGCGAAATACGCTCATAGGCTTTCCGTCAATAACGACACCGTTATCTCTGCGAATTTGAGCGGTTACAACTTGTACTAGGTGCTTCCACCTATCAATATAATATGTGTTTTGGGAGACACCCGTATTTGAACTATAATCTCCTCGCTGAGTAACCTGAAAATCGCCATTGATAATTAGGTTTCTACGCCCTGCACCAATCAGCTGAAACTGTTCCTGTGGTGTCTCAGCCGCCAACATAGCCTGTCCAGCTATGCCTGTGGGTTTCTTTAGATCAGCCAGTTCCTCACGAACATTAATGGCTGGTTTTGATACTTTAACTGTCATGCTTTAATCCTCTGCTACCAAGCCATTTGATGCGGAAATCGCTGCACCTACAGCGTCTGTGGTGTTGTCTACTCGACGAAGCCCTTGGAAGACTGAACGTCCTGCGCTTGTACCTACATGAAGCAACTCTGTGCTATCGTCATAGGCCAAAGCTGTTACCGCATCAGATGAGCCGTAGAGGGTTGCCTGTGCGCCTGTCTGGAAGAGGTGCTTCTCGTCCTCGTAGATTTTAGCAATCTGCTCTGGGGATGGGGCTGTGGCACTGAAACGAGTTAAAGCCATGTAACCGCCAAAGGCGTTAGTAGAGCCGGAACTATTGAAAATGTGTGTAGGTGTCCCATCACTTACATCGATACTAGCGTCACGAACTCCGCTGTTCACAAGTTTACCATCTAAGTAAATAAACATCATGCCACTTCTTCGTGCTACACATACATGTGTCCAAACATTCTGTGTAAATACCCCACCACTTAAAGCACTTTGGTTGTTACCATCTCTAGCAATCACAGTAAGTTCTTGGTTGCCGCCCACAAGAATAGCAAAACCAATAGCTGTTCCTTGATCCTGTCGCCTATCAAAAAAGTAATTGTATGTAGCTGTGTTTGTTTTAACCCAAGACATAAAGCATAGATCACCTGTACCTACGTTCATGTCTGCATTGTAGGGTTGAGATAAATAGTTAGAAGCTGAATTACCTGTACTATACGCCACCAGATCAGCACCAGAAGCTACAGCCGTTTTGGTCACAGTGCCAAACACTTGTAAGCCATTGCCGTTTACGCTGCGGTCTTCTTCGGCTAGGCGTACTGATACGTTGTCGAAATCAACATAGTTTGTGCCTTCAGAGCCAAGTTCGATGTAGGTTGTAGTTGCAGAGGCGGTATATGTAATTGAAAAATAACCTGTGGTATTAATTCTGAGAGGAATATCCCCCCAAGCTAATCTTGTTGGTACATCATTTCCTATTGCGGCATTCCAGTAGCTTGATCCGTCAATAACGCCAACTTCAAAGGAAAATACGTAGGTCTTACCTACTACCGTTGTGAAGCCTTGGTAGGCTTTTGTATAGCCCCCGTTGTCGGCAACTCTAAGCCTACCAGACACTATTGATAGAGTAGAATTGTACGCAGTCCACCCAGTAGTATCACTATCAAACGTACCATTAGTCACCAACTCACTGCCAGTAACATTGGTATCATCCGTGTCGCTCAAGGTGGCTAACTTAATGTCGCTGTTCATCCAACCTGTGTTGTAGTCGGCTGACATATAAGCGATCATTCCTTTATCAGCCGCACCTTTATTTCTGTCTACTACACTTACACCGTAACTTGTTCCGTAAGCATCATTAGCTACAGCGGTAAGCGTCCTGTCTTGGTCTGATCCATCAATGTGCAAGTCAACTACTGAGTTTGTTTTTTGAACTGCGTAAAACTCATCTACATCTTGCGTAGTGCCTGTAATGTTATCCACTGTAATTACGTTGTCGGCTGTTGGAATAGTGTGGAAAATATAGTAGCTGTCTTGGCTAGTCTGAGCGGCAGTTCCTATAGATAGCCCAAGACTGTTATCACCTAAGAATTCTACTGTGTGGCTAGAAGTGTAGAACGCATTATTAACCGTAATATCAACAACAGTACCATCATCCTTAATCACCGACACACCACCATCAGTCGCCACTGCCGTGGTTACACGAGGAAGCCCCGTAGCTGCATCAATCGGGGCGTTGGGGAGCACGGTCATGGCTACATCGTTGGTATAATTATTGACTATAGGAGTGGCTAAGTTGCGGGTAAAGTTAGAGGCATCGTTTCTGTCTGCGATATAGCTATTATAATACCCTGCGTTTGCTGTTGCAGTCCAATGAAAGCCATAATCAGCAATCATATTCGCTTCGATCAACCCAAAACCACTTCCTAGCCCAACTATTAGACTACCGTTTCGTGCGGTAATACAGTCTATTCCGCTACTACGCATTAAATCGTTTGCGCTTACATTAGCATCAAAAACCATCCACATAGGCATATCGGGGTCATCGCCATCGTAGATCGTAACACCGCTAGAAGTTGCAACAATAACAGCAACGGCAGGGAACTCCTTACGAGAACCACGGGTGCTAGATGCAGCTTCATTGTACCAGCTTGTGTGCTGTGTGCGCTTACGCCATGCACCGCCATCGCTGTCTTTGCGGGTGTCGTACACGAATACGTCTACGGCTGTGTCGGCTATGTCTTTGGCTATTGCGTCAATAAGATACTGATCTGCGCTTGTAGTTCCAGCAACATCTAGGGTGTAGGCGGGGGCTTGATTGCTAATACCTACATTTCCTGCACCAGTTGCAGTGACTACCTCATCATTTCCCCACAAACCAAAGCTGATATAGTTTGTATTTGAACCATCGGAATTGTATTTAAAGTTTATAGTACCAGTGTTGTTTGTAGCACCCTCTTTGCCCAGCAGAATTTGATGGTACTTACCGTCAGATACACCTGATGAATAGGCTTCAATGGCTTTGCCATAAGTGCTAGTGCTACTGTTGTTTATTTGAATAGCACCACTTGCATTAGAGCCATTAGTATTGACGATTACATCCCCTGATGACGTTACCGTACCACTAAACGTAGGAGAAGCCAGTGGAGCAGCGCCAACGACTTCAGCCACACTGATTTGTCCATCAGCCAGTTCAGCATTATCGCTTATCAGATTAGCGAGTATCCGTGCTTTAGTCATTAGCTAGTCCTCTAAATTAAGGTGTTTCTGATGCAGCTACATGGGCCGCATATGCTGTCTTAACGGCATCTGTATGTAC
>ERZ1049444.1639-NODE-1639-length-16377-cov-10.110403_pt1 | contig 16377 bp, 18 predicted proteins | sample MGYA00383101_ERZ1049444 | MGnify/ENA primary metagenome ERZ1049444 (study PRJEB29581, sample SAMEA5548371) | metagenome | biome: marine; feature: coastal; material: water | depth 50 m | study: Short-term variability in the microbial, nano- and picoplankton...
AAGTGGGGACCTCTGAGAGAACCAAAGCCGTTATTGAACCAAGATTATCAGATCAGTGGTTTTTAAAAATGGAGGATCTAGTAAAACCCGCTTTAAAAGCAGTTTTAGAGACCGAAGAAATCAAATTATTTCCTAAAAAAATTGAAAATACTTACCGCCACTGGTTAGAGAATATTAGAGATTGGAACGTTTCTCGTCAGTTGTGGTGGGGTCAGCAGATTCCAGCTTTTTACTATGGAGACCACAAAGAAGATTATGTAGTTGCTGAAAATATGGATAAGGCTTTAAGCATTGCAAAAGAAAAGTCTGGCAATGTAAATTTAAGTTTAAAGGATTTAAGACAAGATACGGATGCTCTTGATACCTGGTTTTCTTCTTGGTTGTGGCCAATATCCGTTTTTGACGGTATTAGAAATCCAGATAACAAAGAAATTAATTATTATTATCCTACTAACGATCTTGTGACAGGACCTGACATTATCTTCTTTTGGGTTGCACGAATGATTTTTGCAGGTTACGAATTTAGAAATGACAAGCCTTTTAATAATGTTTATTTTACAGGTATAGTGAGAGATCATCAGGGAAGAAAAATGTCTAAACAATTAGGGAATTCACCAGATGCTCTAAAATTAATTGAAGATTATAGTGCAGATGCTGTTCGAGCCGGTATGATGCTACTTAGTTCAGGAGCTGGTAACGATTTATTGTTTGATGAAACCAAGTTACAACAAGGAAAGGCCTTTATTAATAAAATCACTAATGCCTATCGTTTGGTAAGTGGTTGGGAGGTAAGTGACGCTATAAATCAGCCAGCGTCCAGTAAAATCGCCATCGAATGGTACCAATCAAAATTCCAACGTGCGTACGCAGAAATGGAAGATCATTTTTCTAAGTACCGTTTGTCAGATTCATTAATGACTCTTTATAAGTTGATTTGGGACGATTTCTGTTCTTGGTTGTTAGAAATGGTAAAACCCGGATATCAACAACCCATCGACCGAGCCACTTATGATGCGATTATCCTTGCTTTTGAAAATAATTTAAAAGTATTACACCCATTCATGCCTTTTATCACTGAAGAAATCTGGCATCAAATAGCACCTAGAACTCAAAAGGAAGCTTTAATTATTTCAAGATATCCCTCAAAAGATCCTGTTAACAATACGGTATTAAATGATTTTGAAATTGCCTCAGAGGTAATCTCGGGCATCAGAACTATCCGTAAAGAAAAAAACATCTCATTTAAAGAGCCTATTAAGTTATTTGTGATCAATAATATTGGAGCTAGTCCCTCTTTCGATGCTGTCATCAAAAAAATGGGAAATGTCGAGCATCTTGAATACATCTCCGAAAAAATGGGAGGAGCTTTAACCTACCGAGTTAAATCTAACGAGTATTTTATACCTATGGAGGGATCGGTTAATGTTGAGAATGAAATAGAAAAGCTTTCCAACGAATTAACGTATACCGAAGGTTTCTTAAAAAGTATTCAAGCCAAATTAACTAATGAGCGATTTGTAAACAATGCCCCTGAAAAAGTAGTCGCCTCAGAAAAGCAAAAAGAAGCAGACGCTTTAGCTAAAATAACGACGCTCAAAAACAGTTTATCCAGTTTAACTAAATAAAAAAAAAGCCCTTTTACAAAAGGGCTTTTAAAATTCTTAATGATAATTGTTGGCTAATTAATTAATCCACTCATTTAAAGATATTATTTGTTTTGGAGATGAGACCCATCACAATAGCCATTGGCATCTTGCGTGTTTCCACATCCACATTTGGGTCTGTCGGTATTTTTCATAAGGAGTGTTTTAAAATTCTAAATTTACAGTAATATCAAAATCGTCATAAATAGCTTTGTCTTTCAATCCGTCAAAAAAGCTACTTGATCCGTACTTTATATCGTAGGTGGTGCGGTCTATTTTAAGGGCAGCCGTTGCATTATTTCCATCCATTACAAAATCAAAATCGATACTGTTGGTAATCCCTTTTATGGTTAAATCACCTTTAACTCGGTAATTGTTTTCGCCATTCATAGTAACTTCTTTAAATTGAAGCGTCGTAGTAGGATGTTCGTTGGTTCCAAAAAAATCTTTTGATTTTAAATGCCCTTCAAGCTTACCAGCATAATCTCCCGATAAATCGGTGCATTTTATCGAATTCATATCCATCAAAAAAGTACCATCGACTAGCGCTCCATTTTCAAAAGTCAATGTTCCTGATTTAAATTTTATAGTTCCTTCATGAGATCCCGTTACTTTATAACCTTTCCAGGTTATAGTGCTCTCTTCGAGATTGATTTCTGTTTTCTCTATCAATAGGCTTGTAAAAGAATAACTACTTAGTACAATTACCAATAGCGCTAATAAATTTTTTAAAGTTTTTTTCATTTTAAATGTTTTTATAATTTTTGTGCTTACAAATAACAAAAAGAATTTTTATTAAAAAAATAAACTAGATTAATAAACTTATTTATCCTGGTTATTTAACCAATTGTGCTTTAATTTTACTTAAAAATTCTTTAGTAATACCTAAATAAGAGGCTACCATGTACTGAGGAACTCGTTGCTCTATATTCGAATATTGTGTTTTAAAATAGAGATATTGGTCTTTTGCAGATAGGCTAAAATTGTTTACGATTCTTTTTTGTGAAGCAACCAATGCTTTTTCTAACAATTTTCTAAAGAGTGTTTCCATTTTAGGAATATGCTGAAAGATTTTATCTTGATTTTGATAGGTAAATTGAATCACCTCAGTATCCTCTAGACATTTAACGTTGAAATCGGAGGGAGCTTGCGTAATAAAACTACTAATGTCTGCAGACCACCAATTTTCAATTGCAAAGGTTACGATATGCTCTTGGCCTTTTTGATCGATGTAAAAATTGATGGTGCACCCTGAAATAATAAAATTGGTATGTTTGCAACTAGTTCCTTGTTGAACGATATATTCTCCTTTCAAATATTTTTTATAGCTGGTATTGGAGCGTAAAAAATCAATCTCTTTTTCGGTTAAATCGATGTACTTATCAATATAATTTAAAAAAGATGAATGCTGCATTTATAGTGAACTAATGAGGTTAAAGTTTTATTCCAAATGCCAAATCTCCAGCATCTCCTAATCCAGGAACTATATAGCCTTTATCATTTAATTGATCATCAATTGCAGCAATCCAAAGTTGCGTATTTACTGGAAAATGATCTTTTATATTTTTGATTCCTTCTGAACTTCCAATGACCGAGATAATATGCACTTGATCTATTGTTCGTTGTTTTTTGATAGCCTCATAAACAGCTATTAAGGATTGTCCGGTAGCTAACATAGGATCTGCCAATAGTAATGTTTTTCCTTTCATGGCAGGGGAAGCAAAGTATTCTACCATTATTTCAAAATCGTTATTATTTTTTTGATGGTGTCGATAGGCAGCAACAAAAGCATTTTCTGCATCATCAAAATAATTTAATAGTCCTTGATGTAGGGGAAGTCCAGCTCTTAAAATAGAACAAATCACTATTTTTTTTGAAGGTAAATAGGTGTTTTTTATCCCTAGTGGTGTCTTGACAGCTTGGCGCTCATAATCTAAAGATTTACTGAATTCGTAGCCTAAAACTTCACCAATTCGTTCAATATTTCTTCGGAATCGGAGGGAGTCTTTTTGGATAGCTTCATCTCTTATCTCCGCGATAAATTTATTTAAAATAGAATTGCTATTTCCAACCTGATGAACAATCATAGTTTAATTATTTACGATATAAAAAATAATGCTTTGCGCATTCGATATATTGTTTTTTTGCTTCATTTGGACTGAGTCCTTGTGCTTGAAATAAGGCATTGGTTTTAAATGCATTGATAAGTGGCGTTCTACTTTTTGGAGTATCTTGGTCGTTCGTAGCTACTTTGTAATAGGAATATAATCGTAATAATAAATCTGCTGGAAAAGGGTCTTTGTGGTCGTTGACGCTTTTTACAGCCTTTAAAAATGCATTATTTAGTGCTTCATCATTCATTTTTGAGCTACTACCGTGATGCCTCCAACTACTTTTTGATGGAGTTTTACCTTAATTTTTGTACCTAAAGGTAAAAAAATATCTACACGAGAACCAAATTTAATAAATCCACTGTCCGTGGATTGCGTAACGTTATCTCCAATTTTTGCATAATTTACAATTCGTTTAGCGAGCGCTCCTGCAATTTGTCTATGGAGTACGTTTCCGAAAACACTAGATTGAACCACAACCGTGGTTCGTTCATTTTCTTCAGAAGATTTAGGGTGCCAGGCCACCAAGAATTTACCGGGATGATAAGTACTATGCACAACTTCTCCGCCTATCGGATAACGTGTTACATGAACGTTTAAAGGAGACATAAATACAGAAACTTGCAATCGTTTGTCTTTAAAATATTCCTTTTCGTAGACCTCTTCAATAACGACTACTTTTCCGTCTACAGGAGCCAGGATTTGTTCCGCATTTAAAATAAAATTTCTCTTTGGATTTCTAAAAAACTGTAGGATTAATCCAAGTAATAAAAGCAATACGATCAAAGATCCTTTTTGAATCCAATCATTTTCAATTTTAAAATGAACACCTATTGAAAGGGCTGCAAAAACTAAAAAAGCAACAGTTATTATTTTAAATCCTTCTTTATGAAACATAGTTAATGAGTGTTATAAATAAATAGATAAATGGGCTTGCAAATAAAATACTATCAAGACGATCATAGACCCCTCCGTGTCCTGGCATCATGTTTCCGCTGTCTTTAACTCCTGCGAGCCTTTTAAATTTTGATTGTATTAAATCGCCTACAGTCCCCAAAATGGAGACTATTAGTGCCAAAAGTAACCAAAATGTAACACTATAGTGTGTTGTTGAAATAAAAATAAACAGCCCTCCAATCAGTGAACCCATAATACCCCCCAAAAAGCCTTCTATTGTTTTTTTAGGAGAAATTTTTTCATTTAATTTTCTCTTTCCAATTTTTTTTCCAATCAAATACGCAAAAGTATCATTGGTCCATGCTAAAATAAAAACACCAAGCACTACTATTGGTTCGAACTCATTCTTTGTGAAGGGAATTAGAGATAAAAAAACAAAGCCACTAATGAGGTAGAAAATAATTAATAAATAGCGTTTTGACTTAAAAAATAAAATCCTGTTTAAAAGAATGACATCGCTACATAAAAAAATATTGAATAGGATAGAAAGTAGTAGCAATCCAACTAAGAGCGTATCATCTAAAATATTATAAACAATAAAATAGAAAGGAATGGCTAACAAAATATAAGGAACTATACCTTTTAAATTTATAAGTTTCAAAAACTCATATAACGTAAGAATAGCCAGACAAAAAATTAAAACAGTATACCATTCACGTGAAGTAAAAAGTGAACACAGTACTAATGCAACGTAAAGAATTCCCGATAAAAATCGAATACTTACTTCTTTCATAAATTACAGGTCTTCCAGTAAAAGTAAATATAAATTTTTGGTACTACTTCCATAACTCATAAAATCTTTTTCTTTCTTAGATTCGAAATCTTGAATGGTCGTAATATTACTTGGGATCAGATTTTTACTTTGATTTTTTATCTTCCTCATACCTTCGCTTATGGTATCAGTAAGTTGACTGGTTGTTGCAAATACAATAAATTTGGAGGGTAGTTCGTTTAATTTTTTCTCTTTAATTTGATGAGAAGAAAAAAGGATAGAGCCATTTTTTGCAATCAAAGATTCGCAGGTGGTCAAGAAAAAAGAATTGTTTTGTGGTTCCTTAAAATTAAATTTAGTGGAATTAAACTTTGACCCCAAACGTTGATTGATGCAATAAACATCTTTTTCTGATATTTCGTTTTCTTCCAATATATTTTGGAATGCTTCAAATATTTCATCCATGCTGAGGCAGTAAAGAAATTTACCACCATTTTTGTTGAACATATAGGTAAACTTCTCATCAATAGGAGCATCATCACTAGGAAAATAGCTGCTTTTGTCAGAGGGATTTTCAGAAATCTCTGTCTTTTCTTTTTTGCTAAAAAGTTTTTTAAACAGATTCATTTTGTTCAGTAGGTGTTTTTCGTGTTTCTCACTGTCAAATATATAAAATCTATATTGAACAAAGGAGTACAAATCACCATTTTTAATGAACTAAAAATGATCTTTTTTTAGGTTTTTTTCGGTGGGTTATGGAGCGGATAAAATGATGCTACAAAGAATCGTTAATCTCTTCTTCTGGCTCTGCTTTTTCTGGAGTTACCGCTTCATTTTTTAATTTTTCAAAAGGGCGATCTCCAAATATTTTTTGAAGATTATCCTTAAAAATAACCTCTTTATCCAAAAGGACTTTAGCGAGTTCGGTTAATTTATTTTTGTGTTCTATTAAAAGATGAATGGCTCTTTGGTATTGTTCTTCAATTATTTTTGAAATTTCTTTATCAATGAGCTCAGCTGTTTTTTCACTGTAGGGTTTTGTAAAACCATACTCATTTTGACCAGAAGAATCGTAGTAGGTCAAATTACCCACTTTTTCATTCAAACCGTAAATGGTTACCATTGCTCTAGCTTGCTTTGTCACTTTCTCTAAATCGTTTAAAGCACCCGTTGAAATTTCATTGAAAATAACGTGCTCAGCAGCTCGACCTCCGAGGGTGGCACACATTTCGTCTAACATCTGGTCAGGCTTTACCAATTGGCGTTCTTCTGGCAAGTACCAGGCAGCACCAAGCGACTTACCTCTAGGAACAATCGTTACTTTTACAAGGGGTGCTGCATGCTCGAGCATCCAACTCACCGTAGCGTGACCAGCTTCATGGTAGGCAATGGCTTCTTTTTCTTTAGGAGTAATAATTTTATTTTTCTTTTCAAGCCCTCCAACAATTCTGTCGACTGCATCTAAAAAATCTTGTTTTTCTACAATTTCTTTGTCTTTTCGGGCTGCAATCAAAGCAGCTTCATTACAAACATTGGCGATGTCTGCTCCAGAAAAACCAGGAGTTTGCTTGGATAGAAAATCGGTATCTAATTGTTGATCTACTTTTAAAGGTCTTAGGTGAACTTCAAAAATTTCTTTACGTTCTCTAACATCAGGTAGGTCTATGTATATCTGTCGGTCAAATCTTCCTGCTCTCATCAAGGCTTTGTCCAACACATCCGCTCTGTTAGTTGCCGCTAGCACAATTACGTTAGAATCTGATCCAAAACCATCCATTTCTGTTAATAGCTGATTCAGGGTATTTTCTCGTTCATCATTCGATCCGGACATATTGTTTTTTCCTCTTGCTCGACCGATGGCATCAATTTCATCAATAAAAATAATGGAGGGTGATTTTTCTTTGGCCTGCTTAAATAAATCTCGAACCCTGGACGCACCCACTCCAACAAACATTTCAACAAAATCTGAGCCCGATAAGGAGAAGAAAGGAACATTAGCTTCTCCCGCAACTGCTTTAGCTAACAAAGTTTTACCAGTTCCTGGAAGACCAACTAAGAGGGCTCCTTTGGGTATTTTTCCACCAAGAGAAGTATATTTTTCAGGTTTTTTTAGAAAATCCACAATCTCTTGGACTTCTTCTTTTGCACCTTCTAGCCCCGCAACATCTTTAAAACTAGTTTTTACATCTGTTTTTTGGTCAAATAGTTTTGCTTTTGATTTTCCAATATTAAATAGCTGTCCGCCTGCACCCCCTCCTGCACCTCCAGACATTCTACGCATGATGAAAATCCAAATTCCAATGATCACTACAAATGGTAATAAGGAAATTAAAATTTCACTCATCACATTATTGTCTGTTTCGTAAATAACAGTGGTTGCGATGTCATTGTTTGATTTAATTAGATTCAGGTTGTTTTCAAAGTTCTGTAAATCTCCAAACTCAAACTGGTAGGAGGCTTCATTTCCATTGGCTAAAAAACCAGTTCCTCTATTTTTTTTAAGATGTTTTTCTTTGGTTTTGGCTTCAGAAGTAAGATACACTTTAGCTACTTTTCGGTTGATAATTTCAACTTTTTCAACATCACCATCTCTGAGAAAGGTTTCAAACGCTCCCTGTGTTGTTTTATTTGGCTGCGACCAACTCCCGCCGCCAAATAAATTTAAGCCTATAAAAACGACAACAATCGCCGCGTAAATCCAATAGCTGTTAAATTTTGGTTTTTTTAAATCTGGTTTTTTATTATCTTTTGCCATCAGGCTTCCTCTTTTTTAGTTGATGTTTCTATTTTTAAAGATGTAGCATCTCCCCACAATCCCTCAATATTATAAAATTCTCTTATTTGTTTTTGAAAAACATGAACAACTACATGTACATAATCCAACAATACCCATTCGGCATTATTACTTCCCTCTACGTGCCAGGGTTTTTCTTGTATCGCCTTGCTCACCGTTTTTTGAACTGAATTTACAATGGCGTTTACTTGGGTATTGGACGTTCCGTTACAAATAACAAAATAATCACATACGGTGTTTTCTATTTCTCTGAGATCTAATATTTCGATATCTTGACCTTTAATTTCTTCGATTCCTCTAACAATTTCTGTGATAAGTTGGTCAGTCCCTTTGTGTTTCTTCAATATTATTTTTTTTATCCTTTTTGATCAGGAGGTAAAGTTATTATTTTTTTGTTTATTGGAGCGTTATTGTAACGTTACATTAACAATTTTTTTTACGTTGTGAATATAATCAAACTTAATGCCATAGGCTCCACTAATTCGTACTTAGTTGATTTAAGTAAAACGTCAGCCCTGGACGATTTTACGGTAGTTATAGCAAATCAGCAAACAAAAGGGCGAGGTCAACAAGGTGCTGTATGGCAATCTGTTGCGAATAAAAGCTTGACGTTTAGCGTGTTTAAAGCCTTTGAACATCTTTCAATTAATCAAGTTTCCAGCATTGCTTTTGCGGTATCTTTAGGACTACTAAAAACCTTAGATAAGTTTCAAATTCCTGATACTTCTATTAAATGGCCTAACGACATAATGTCACAATCCAAAAAAATGGCAGGAATATTAATCGAAAATAAGATAAAACAAAGACGGGTGGTTTCCAGTATAATTGGTATCGGTTTAAATGTGAATCAAGAAAAGTTTGAAAAGCTTCCGCAAGCATCTTCCTTGTATTTAGCGGGTCACAAAAAACTGAATGTAAACGACGTTTTTGAGCGCTTATTAGAAGCCTTGGTACATCAATTAAATCGGGTTGAAAAAGTAGACATTTCTATACTAAAAGAAGAATATGAATCGTTCCTTTTTAGAAAAAAGATGGTTTCAGTATTTGAGGACACTACAGGAAACCGATTTAATGGGATAATCCGTGGAGTGAATACACAAGGTCAACTTATCGTCGAAATTGACCAGCAAGGGCTCCAAACTTTTCAACCTAAAGAATTAAAATTACTTTTTTAAAGTACTTCTAAATTGGAGGATAGTGTATCGATAAATTTAGTGATGGGTCCTTTTATCATCATGGCCATCATAGGATTAAAATCTCCTTCAAACTCCAATTCAATGTCCGACGAGTGTTCGTTAATGGTACTAATTGTTCCGATAAGTGTAAAGGGAAGTTTATCGCTGATAGCTCCCAATATCACTTTATTTGGCGAAAGGACTTCTTTTACCTCCAATGCAATTTCTGGCATTCCTTTCAATGCAAAAATAAACGCATTTTCTCGAATTAATTCAAACTTACTTATGTTTTCGGGCATCAATTTCTCGAAATTTTTCACCTCGCATAAAAATTCACAAAGTTCATTTGCTGATTTTTGAACGGTTACTTTTTTACTTTTTAAATTCATGTTTATTTTTTAGATTAAAGATTCAAAACAATATCAATTATTGGCCCCAAGTAGCGGGACTCGTTCGCCATGTAGCTAAAACTTCGGCCTCTGATGCGGTGATGTAGTTCGATTTTTCTGCCAATTGCAAGAGGTTTTTATAATCACTTAGCGTGTGCAAGCTTACTGCTGCGTTTTTAAAATTATCCTCAGCAATTTCAAATCCGTAGGTAAAAATTGCCAACATTCCTTTCACTTTAATTTCTGTTTCTTTCAAAGTGTCTACTGCCAGTAAACTACTTTTACCGGTACTAATAAGATCTTCAATAACAATGGCACTTTGTCCTTTTTCAATGTGTCCTTCTATTTTATTTTGTCTCCCGTGTTTTTTTGCCTCGGGTCTCACATAACAAAAGGGTAGGTTTAGCACATCTGCTACCAGGGCTCCAATTCCAATCGCTCCAGTTGCTACCCCTACGATCACATCGGGCTTTCCGTAGATCATTTCGATTTGCTTGGCTAAATTCTCTCTTAAAAAATTTCTAATGATTGGATAGGATAGGGTAATTCTGTTATCACAGTAAATCGGAGACTTCCATCCAGAAGCCCAGGTAAAAGGTTTTTGGGGTTGTAATTTTATTGCATTAATTTGCAAAAGTAATTCGGCTGTTTTTTGAGCGGTCTCTTTGTTTAAAATCATAGTGCAAATGTATAAAGTTTTTGTAAAAGATATCCCTATAATTCTTTCCACTAATAAAAAAATTGGAAGTCAATACACTTCCATGCCCTTAAAGATTGTTAACTTTAAAAAGTTAATCAAGAAAATTAGTAGCGGAGAACTTCATTACATTAATTTATATCACAAAAAGGAAGAAAAGTTAGAGAAGTTTTTAAAGAAAAAATTACCAGTGGTGCAAGCAGCTGGAGGCCTGGTGTATAATCATAAAAAAGAAATTTTATTTATTTACCGAAATTCCAAGTGGGATTTACCAAAAGGGGGCGTAGAAAATAATGAAACCATCGAAGAAGCTGCTGTCAGAGAAGTTGAAGAAGAAACCGGAGTTCAACATCTTAAAGTAAGAGATTTCATCGCAAAAACCTACCATGTTTTTAAACGAAACGGCGAATTTAAATTAAAAATCACCCACTGGTATGAAATGCATACCGATTATGACGAAGATTTAACACCTCAGGCCGAAGAAGGTATTAAAAAGGCCAAATGGAAAAATTTTGAAAAGTCCCAAAAGGCATTGCGAGATAGCTACGAAAACATCAAATTATTATTTCCTAAGGAGTATTTAACGACGCACCCAAAAGACCGAACTTCCTAGTTGGTATAAAAAATATTTTTATTAATTAAGGTGTAAATTGATCAATCTCCGAGTCTTAAAATCGGGTATCGTAAATGCGCTTTTTCATAATATTTAGATCGCTTATGAATCCAATCCAACTGTTCGTAGGCATTTTTTGCAAAAAGGGGTTCTTCTATTTTTTTAGTTTCAAATTCTTTTTGGAGCTCGGGATTGTTCTGTAAAATTTCAAAAGCAATATCTTCCCACACATAAGGAGAAAAGCCTTCTTTTTGTTGGAGAATCGTATCAAAAAAATTCCAATTAAAAAATGAATCGGCTGCACTGGGTTCTAGCGTTTCTAATAAGTACCGGACGCCCTCTTGTTGGGTACTAACAATAACATCTCCAGCGCTAAGTTCTACCCACTCTTTTTGGGCACTTACCTGGGTATTGTAATGCAGATAATGTCCTTCATAAGGATTAGATACTGTTTGAAAGCGTTCAATTTTATAAACAGTTGCTTCAAGGAGACTGTCTTTTTTTACCGGAATCATTTTAATTTGATTGAGTTCTAACAGTTCCAACACTCGCCACCAGCCTTTTGGAATGACATAGCTTTCCGGGATACTAATACTCTTATGGGGAAGAAAATAATTTTGATAGGGTACTTTTTTTGTAAAAGGAAGGCTTCGATCGTATTTTAATCGATCGGAATGCGTCACCTTACTTGAAACTAGGGTACCGGTATAGCCTTTAAAGGTTAGCTGAGATGTTTTTGAGCTGTCTATTTTCCAAGAAATAGGATACGGTGCTCCTGCGGGATACTTGTTAATGGAATCATGATACAGCTTTTTAATTTTATCGGCTTCTTTATCGGCAATGGCAATAAAGGTTTTCATCAGTTCATAGGTGCCTTCCACTCTTTTTTTATAAGGTTTGAGCATATGGGTTTCTACCATCATTCCCAGGGTATTGAATAAGGTAGTGTAGCCTGTTGAATATCGTGGTGAATCAAAAAACTGGGTAAATCCTTTATCGGGAGTGCTATTAAAAACATTTACATAAGGAGTGATGTCCCATTTTTTTTGGGCGAGTGAATCCTCCAAGGCAGGCATAAACGTATGGTGTAAATAATTTCCTAAAGCGCCTCCTAATTTGTTATGTTGGGTAAACAAATGAGTTAAGGTATATTGGTAGTCGGCTCCATTACTTACGTGATTGTCTATAAATAAAGCTGGGCGAAGTGTTCTAAATAGGGAGGTAAACGCTCTGGCGTTTTTAGAATCTACTTTTATAAAGTCTCTATTTAAATCATAGTTTCTGGCATTGCCTCTAAAGCCATAGGCTTTAGGTCCATTTTGATTGGTTCTTGTGGTAGAATTTCGATTTAAAGCACCTCCAATATTATAAACAGGAATCACTGCGATGATTGTTTGTTGTGGTGTTTTAATTTTTTCTTGCGCCAAATCTCTTAATAGCATCATGGAAGCGTCTATTCCATCACTTTCTCCGGGGTGAATTCCATTATTAATCAACAAAACATTTTGTTTTTGGGTGGTCGAAAATTCAGATTCGAAGGCTCTATTTGGATTGAAAGTAACCAAATGTAGGGGCTTACCACAATCAGTATCTCCCATTTCGTAGATGGCAATGGTCGAGTAGTCGGCAGCTAGTTGCTTGTAAAAATCAATGATCTCAGGATAGGTGGCTGTTTCTAGTCCCGCTGTTTTTTCAAACACCGTCGTAAAATCTTTGGTTGCTATGGTTTTATTTTTAGTACAAGCAACTAGGGTACACAAAAAAAAGATGCAACTTCCTATCTTTAGAAAACTCATATTGTTTATTTTTTTCTCAATATAATTATAAAAAATTATAAAAAAAGGAATACCTAATAGGCTTTCTATTTTTTTAATCTTTAAATTGGTACTGTAATTTTTAAATTTAGATCATGAAAAAGATTTTAATTTTTGTTTTAGGAGTAGTCATCACTTTTTTCAATTCTTGTAAAGAATCCCCCAATCAGATAACCGATATTAAAGGTAATATTGAGCTTATTTCCCCCCAACAAGTCTATGATGCTATTTATAAAGATCATACTCTTCAACTAATAGATGTTCGAACACCTGAAGAATTTGAAAATCGCCATCTTAAAGGAGCTCAAAACATTTGTGTTACCAGTGATGATTTTAAAGAAAAAGTAAAAGTGTTGGATAAAAATAAACCTGTGTATGTGTATTGTTACAAAGGAGGACGAAGTGCGCAAGCAGCCCTTCAATTAAAAGAAATGGGGTTTACCAAAATATACGATATGGATGGGGGAATACTACTCTGGGAAGAACAACGATTGGAACTTAAAAAGAATTAAAGCTACTCTATTTTTTTATTGCTATGATTATAGTTTTTATGAGTAAAGTAGGATGGATTGTAAAACCCTATTAACGAATAAAATATACAATTTAACTATAGTTAAAACTGCTTAAGCTATATTTTTTTTTTTTTTATTTGTAAAATAAAAATTTGTTTTTTAAATTTGTAATCTAATATTTTGGGGATAGAATATTAGAAAACCAAACAGTTAAACTGTTAAAGCATCTTCGAAAGAGGGTGCTTTTTTTTGCTGCCTATACCAGTTTTAAATTCAGCTGTAGAGTTAGCGACAATAAAGATCGCGATAAACCATTTTGAGGTTGTCAAAATCGATCATCTGTCAACGATTCTTAATACTTATTTTTGGTAGTAACTAAAAAATTAATTTTTGTCAGCGGACTTCTTTTTTAGGTAATTTTTTATGAAATCTAAAAGGATTATAAAGCCTCCAAACAAAAATAAAACAAAAAAGATCATAACAATATAGTTGGAGTTTTTTGAAAGAACCGCAACTAACAAAATGATAAAATAATTGAGGACGCCAAGTGATAACGCTACTTGGTGATGTCTTAATCCGCAGTCGAGTAAAAGGTGATGAAGGTGATTTCGATCTGGGTCAAAGGGACTTTTTTTATTTTTTATACGGATGGTAATCACCCTAAAAGTATCAAAGATTGGAATCGATACGATTGAAAATAAAAAAAGTAGGGAGTTTTCGGGTAAAAATGAAAAGTGTTCGAGTTGCGGACCCTCCAAGGATAAAAATCGCATACAACATAAACCAATTATAAAGCCAATGATTAAGGAGCCAGTATCGCCCATAAATATTTTTTTACTTTTCGAGAAGTTATAAAACAAAAAAGCTCCCAACATCCCTATAAAACTGACGCAAATTAGAAAGTAAAAATAATCTTCGATCGTAAAAAATACCAATCCAAAATTGCTAAATATAATGATCGCTATAATCGATGCCAAGCCATCGACCCCATCTATTAAATTATAAGCATTGATAATACCAATCATTCCAATAATCACGATAAGAACGGAGGGTAGCAAGGGGAGTTCGAAGATGCCTAAAAATCCTTGAAAATTTAAGGTATGCAAATCACTAAAGATTAATATCAGTCCGATAGCAAATAACTCCACCACCAGTTTTATTTTGGGCGTCACCAACACCAAATCATCTTTTAAGGCGACCATAAAAATTACCGAAACTGCAGCTACAAGGTTAATCCCCATATTTTCAGTGTCAAAATATTGAATAAAAACTAGGGTCAGAACCAGCGCGATAAAAAAAGCCACACCAGCCATAGTGGGAGTCGCTTCCTTGTGCGAACTTCGTTCATCAGGAACGTCAACCAATCTTCGTTTTTTGATAATAAATCTAATGTTTGGGATTACAAAGTAGACCAATAAAAAAGAGCAAATGAAAGTCAGTGCTGTGGTCAGAGTCAAATTACTTAAAAGTTCTTTCAATCCCATTTTTTTTTTTTTTTTTGACAAAAACCAAATTTACTATTTTTTTTATCCAATCATAGTACATAATTGATACATGTTATCTTTTTTTTTATTTTTTTAGATTTAATAGGTTTTGTGATTAATTATTTGTCGCAAAATTTTAAAAAGGTGAGGTAGGGTAAGTGAAGTTACAATTGTTTTAATAAGGTACATAAATTTAAAAAATTGCAACTTAACGGAAGTTTAAACTGTTTCAACTACAGAAAAAGTCTTTTTAACTTGTTTGCTAATAAAATACTTTATATATTTGTCACTTCAATTAGTATTATTTTGATAAAAAAGTGCATATGTATCAATTATGTATCAAAATATACAATTAGAAATAGTAATTTTGTACCTGATTCAAATTGTTATTTGTATATAGTTGTGGGAGCGACCGGACGAAGTCGTTCAAATTTTAAAAAAAATAGTAATCAATAATTTTTTTGATATGAAAAACACAGATCTAATTAATAAGAATTCAATGAAGTATGCAAAGGTGTTTTTGTATGTTGTATTGGGCGTTTCCATGCTCATTAACATCAGGTTTATAATTATAGCTTAGAAAAGTTTAATTAAAATAAAAATAACTGATGAAAAACCCTTTCAAAGATTTAGTGATCTCAAACAAAAACCCTTTTGGCGTTTATTTTTACGACACCTATGGCAATCGTACTGCCAATCTAACGATTAGTAGTAAGCAGTTGCTTAAAATTGAAAAAATTCTTAATGAGTAAGTTCTTTTGAAAACCCAGGATTCCAGTAAAAAATGGTATGTCATTTATACCAGGTCACGAAATGAAAAAAAAACAGCATCGATACTGGAAAAATCTGGCGTAGAAGTATACTGCCCAACTATAAAAGAAGTTAGACAGTGGTCTGATCGGAAAAAAACAATCGAAGTTCCGCTGTTTAGTTCTTATCTTTTTGTGCGTCTTGCTCCCTGTGAGCGCGAGTTGGTTTTTGAAGCTCCTGGCGTAGTCCGTTATTTATTTTGGCTCGACCGTCCTGCAATCGTCAAGGATCATGAAATTAAAACCCTAAAGTCTTGGTTATCTGTTGAGGTCTTGTCTGCTAAGGTACAAGACTTAAAACCTGGAGATAGCTTGTCGATTCAAGAAGGTCCTTTCAGAGGAAAAAACGGTGTCATAGAACACATCAATTCGAATCGAATACAACTGGTATTAAAAGAATTAGGCCTCAAAGTTTCTATTGCTACCAAAGAGGCCGTCCAGGTTTACTAAATTCTGTTAAAAAAAATAAACAAGAGACCTTACGTCTTTTTTTTTTTTTAAGTTAAATCATACTATAAAAATCAAATACTAAAAACATATAAAATTAGTTTCCCCTTATACTGTTATAATGCCATTTAAAAATAAAATTATGAGTGAAAAATTAACCGAAAAACTACAAGTATTGCTTACCTCCGAGGAGGTGAGCCAACTAAATTGGGTCATTTTA
>ERZ1049444.1640-NODE-1640-length-16364-cov-8.133975_pt1 | contig 16364 bp, 21 predicted proteins | sample MGYA00383101_ERZ1049444 | MGnify/ENA primary metagenome ERZ1049444 (study PRJEB29581, sample SAMEA5548371) | metagenome | biome: marine; feature: coastal; material: water | depth 50 m | study: Short-term variability in the microbial, nano- and picoplankton...
TTTTAGCTTTTCAGTTTTTGGCTCTTCAGCTTTTGACTCTTCAGATTTGGGTTCTTCTTTTTTAATCTCCACCCTCTCAGCTTTAGCAGGTTTGTATTGAGATTCAATTAAACCTTTTATCTCTGAATCTAAAGCTTCAAGTTGCTTCTCATACTTATCAGAGGTTTTGTAATCCTCTGCATCGTAAGCCTCAGAATACGCCTTATACAAAAGTTCAAAACGCTCAATTTTACGCTTTGTTGAATCAGATAAGTCACTAAAAGTTAATGAAGTTGAGTTTAAATACTCTTCAAATTTTGCCATCAGTTTTTTATTTGGTTATACAAAACAAATATAGGGATTTCTCCCTATACTTGAAATAGTTTATTTAAAATTTATCTTTTTCTTTTCTTACGCTTTGTGGTTTTAACTTTACCGCCCTTAGCGTATTCTCCACAATTCATACAAACATAACCACCTTTAGCTAAATACATTTTTTTGTATTGTAACAAATCAGATTTTTTGTCGGCATAGATACTTGATGTGTTTCCATCTTCATCAGTAATTTTCATTTCCCATTTTGCAGCACCTTTATTGCCCGTTTTAGTTATAGCACCACCTTTAGCGAAATGCTCTGAGTCAGCCATTATCTCTCCATCAGGCATTTTATGGTATCCGATTGGTAAAGTACCTCCCTCAGCGTAAGTTCCGTAAGGAGAACGAACATCGTAACCCTCAACCATTCCACCATCGTGGTAGTAAGTAGACCAATCCCTTTTCATCTTACCACCTTTAGCGTAAGTACCATACGGAGGTCTTACATCATAGCTTTCAGCTATATCGCCACCAAATTCCATTTTCTTTTTCATAGGGCTTCCTATTTTACCATATTTTCTTGTTTTAGGGAGCTTTATGCCACCCTCTTCTATTACTTTATAATTACCACCTGAACCATCTACAATCATGTAGCCATCAACTTTCTTTTTTATTTCGTTCAAGGCTGACTTACCTTTATCAAAGAAATCATCTATAACCTCTAAAGGAACAAAGCGACCGCTTGACTTGTATCTATTCAAAGCCCTATCAACAATAACGTCTTTAGGCACTTTATCAATATAGACTACAAATATTTTGTAATCAAGCTTCCGTAAAACCTCTATCAAAGGTAAGTACGACTTGTTAGAGTTCATAGTACCATCGTATATAATATCGGTTTCACATGGTAAACCAATAGTTCTATCACTAAGTAAGGTGTTTACTATGTCCTTTGTTTCTAAGTGAGTTTGAGAAGCGTTCCAACCCTCATACTCAGGTAGCATAGCACGAACCTCATCAGCATCAATTCTTAGAATCTCATCTTTCAATAAGTAAGGAGCGTACTTTTTTAAGAACGTAGATTTACCACTCGCAGGAGAACCACCCATTAAAATAGCTATCGGCTTGTTATTATCTATACATACAACCCCATCCTTAAACTTCTCAATAATCTTACCATGAAGCTTCTTTCTGCTTGGTGTGTACTTACCATCTTTTTGATTCGCACTCTTTGTCTGCTCAAGAGAGTTTACATATTCAGTTAAAATCTCTATACTCTTTTTGTCAATCTTACGCTCACCATTTTCGTCAAATATCTTTTCCTTAATATCTGCACTCATTATAGTACCACCTTTAGCCAATCTTGGCTTGTCGGTTGGTTGTGGTTGCTTTTGGTCTGTACGATTATCTCTGTACTCGTAATAAACCTTATTATTTTTAGATATACGCTTCCCAACAGGTTTTGCAGGTAACTCAGCATCTTTTTCAATAGTAGTACCACTAAGACCTTTGCCTTTATATTTCTTTCTAAAACCTTTAAGCCCTTTTGAAAAGGCGGCTGCTTTAGCCTCACGCTTAACCTTCTTTTCTTCGGCAAACACCTTAGAAGCCTCCTTTTGAGCCTCTCTATAAGATATTCCCCTTTCCTTCATAATCTTGGATGCAAGTTTAGCGAAGCTACCTTGATTCACGTTTTTATATAAAGGCTTCTTAGAAGCGGTTTTCTTCTTTGCAGTCTTTTTCTTTGTAGACTTCTTTGCAGTAGACTTTTTCGGAGTAGCCTTTTTAGGCTCTACCTTTTTCTCTACTTCAACAGCGGTCTTCTCAACCTTGTTGTAGAATTTATCCAAAGCCTCACCAATCTTACCCTCTGTATTCTCAAAGTTCTTTGAAGCCTTTTTAAGCTTATCGTAAATCTCTAAACTTTTACCTGATAGCTTTTCTCTCTGTATTTTCTTGTACTTACTCATATTACAAATATATTCCTTTTACCACAAAAGTTTGTCAGCATAGTAGCTTGGTGTACCCCTTTTGTTTCTGTTTTTGTTATGTCTTATCTTATACAATCGTCTTCGCTCGTCAGCGTATTTCTTACCCTTTGTTCTTTTGAAGGTTGGGTAGTCACCATATCCTATAGCACCAACCGAAGCAACCTTCTTACCATCTTTAAAAACATCAATCTTTTTACCCTTCAGCTTTGATGGTTTCACCTGAACCCCGAGCTTCATAGCTTGTGTTTTTGTATGTGTGCTAATCTTATAAGCCATCTATGTCGTCTAATAATGAATCCAAATCCAATTCGTCTATCTCACCCATAAGGTTGTCTAAGTCTAAATCGTCTTCCTTTACTTCAACAACCTCTTCAACCTCTTCGACCTGAACAGCACCATCCTCGTAAGATATTCTAAGTTCTGCTAAAACCCCATTTAAGGCATTAAATAAAGGTGTATTAGTTTTTGATATGTCTTGTAGGGCTTCCTTGTTATTCTCTATAAAAGAATCTACACTCAAAGCCTCTTCTGTAACAACCTCTTCTGTGACAACATCTTCGTCATTATTTTTAGGTAAAAGCTCAGGATAACGAAAAAAGAAATTTTCAAAGTCCTCTTGCTCTAAAACCCTTTGCCAAAAGTCGTAACCATCTTTTGAACTACTATAATCGAAACCACCCTCAGCCTTATTCGCTAACCTATTTTTAACAAATGGTTGTATAGTTTCTTTATTACCTTGTCGTACCTGCTCATCCTGCATATTTAGTAAGATGGCGATTGGCACACCCGCTATCTGACCCAACCCTTCTGCGTTAGGCATAAGATTTTCTTCTCCGTATTTCTCTACGTTCTCTTTATATCGCTCTTCAGCCATTAAACCATGCTTATATCGTTACCCTCTAAAACTAAAGGTATAAGGTCGCTTTCAAATTGAATACGCTCCCTTAAACTCATACCATCTTTAAAACAATCCTCAACAACACCATCTTTTGTCACACAAACATTAACAAGTTCAACTATACGTTGGTTCTCCTTGTCTACATATTCGTAATCATACTTAATGTAAATTTTTTCTGCATCATAAGGGTGCATAAACAACCCCACATCACCCAACTTAATGCTGTTGGCTATATTGTTATCAGTCTTACTTAGTGTAAGTAAATAACTCTTTGCTCTTAAAACCTGCTCCTTTGTAAATTCTGCTTTTGCCATAATCTTAGTTATTTTTGGTAGTAGTTAAATAGTTTATCAAGTTTGTCGTCAAGGACTCCAAAAACTTTTTCTTGGTCTGACTTTGAAGACGCATACTGACCTGATTTAGGTAGTGAGTAAGCCCTTTTAAGAATATCGTTCATATAAGTCTTTATTGTACCCTTAGTCTTATTATTTTCTAACTCTCTTGCAATAATTCTATCTGCAACCTTTTCAGTTTGGTTGAATTGAAAATCTACGGTATCCATAATTCTGTAAAACTCCTCTAAAATCATCTTGTTGGCATCCGCCTCATTAGCATACTCTAATGAGTCTGCATCCTCAACACCTCCTATAAGCATAAGTGTTCTGTCAACTAACTTCTTATTAGAATCACCCAATACGGTTTTCTCACCTATAAAGGTTTTGTATCTTTCAAAAACCTCATCCATAGTTCTACCACCATATAAGGTGCTACCATAACCAAACCCACCATTATTCTCATTCCAAGATTCTTCGGGGTAGTCTTTTGCTAATATACCCGCAATAGACAACCAAGTCTTATACCTGAATATTCTTGGGTCGCCCACATTTAAGGCTAATTCATTCCAATCCAATTCCTGACCATAATTCTTAACGGGGTATGTAAAAAAGAAATATTTTGACCCTGAACTATATGCTCTCGTTGCGTATATCCTTGTCTTTATACCCGCCTCCTCTAATATTTGTGATGCCAACAAAACGGGCATCGTTTTAAGAATCATAGCTTTTTCACTTGTACTACCAAGCCCACCCTGTACTACATACAAATCAACCGACTTAGCTTTACCACCTTGTTTTTTGTGCATCAAATAACATTTGTCGTAAGTGGATGCAAATCTCAAGTTTTTGTTTGGCTTTTTAAGTATTAACATATCACCAAACATCTCAGTTTCTAATTCAGGGTTTTCATCCAAAGCCCTTGTAACACCATATTGCCTTTGTTGGCATATAAAGTCTTCATTACTCCTTGAATACCAAAAGTAAACCTTACCATCAACTTTTTTATTCTTCACAAAGTCGGGTGGCACTAATCCTGATGGCTCGTTAAAAGATTCAAACTCATTGGGGAATCTATCAGCTAAATCCTGAGAGTAATACTCAGATGGTCTATACAAACCTTTAGAGGCTAAACCAAAATCAAATATACCCTGCTTATTTCTTGTAGCTACAAGCCTTGCTTTTTCAAAAGCACCACCCATGTCAATTTTCTCTAAAACACCATCAAAAGAATCTATTGTGTTTTTAACTAAAGGCATATCAATAAATGTATCAATATCCCCTCTTAACTCATCAATAGTTTTAGCCCTGTAAAAGTTTGGGGCTTTGACATTAACCCCATCACGAGAAATATCCTTATCGAAAGCATCTCTCGTTTCTTTTGGTACGCTTTTTATACCAATACGCTGAAAGTCATCTGAAGAGTCAAATGTCCCAAAGTAAAAATCCCTACTTTTAAGTGAGTCTATGTTATTAGCGTTCTTACTCATCCGTTACATAGATAGCTTTTATCGTTTTATTGTAAGCTTCAATTAATTGCTTAGACTTTTCTACTTCCTCTTCGGTATCCGTTAATACAGGATTACCATCAGCAGCAAACTTGTATGTTTTAGACTCTTTAGCTTTAGTTATTTTAACAAACTCATCATAGTTCATAGCCGCTTTAAGAGTTTCTCTTTGTTTATCGGTAAATATCTCTAAGAAGGAATCTAAAGTAAGCTTTAAGTTTTTAGGTTTAGTAACAAGGCTTTTGGGGTCGTTCTTTATTTTAAGATATTCAAGGAATGTTCTCTTCATTGATAACAGTATCCTTAAAGAAACAAAACCTTTACCTGCAAAACTTTGACCATCATCACCTTTTAGTATAGCCTCCCTTAATGGTATAATTCCATTAAATATAAACAAGCAACCCTCTAACTCACTTGCTTCAAACCCATAATCTGCATACACTTTATACATAGAACCTACAAATCTATCTTGTAGGGATAAATCTTGTTTAAAGTTCGCCTCATAGTCAGGGTCGGCTTCATTTAAAGGAGCGTTACCCGTAGCGTATATAAACAAATTACCTAAAGGTAACTTCTCACCCCTACCATTTTTAAGTGTAGGTCTTATTTCCTCTCCTGTAACCTTGTCTACACCAAGTAATCCAACCTCAGACTTAGAAGCTAAAGCCGCATTTAAAACACCCGCTGTATTTGGGTCAAGCTTAGGTAGCTCATCTAATAATATGATTGCACCATCAAACTTGTTACCTGATTGGTCTTCATTAGTCCAAGCCATTTCAAGTTCACCCTTTTGGTATCCCTCAATCGTTTGACCACCTATTATTTCGGTAGGGGATGTAAATTGGTTACAGTTTAACTCAAACTTTTGCCAACCTAAAGTCCTTGCAATAACACCCGCCATAAAAGATTTACCTGTACCCGCAGCACCATAAACATAAGAGTTGTTGTTTGCTAACAAATCACTAATTAAGGCTTGAAATAACGGTCTATCAGTTTCCTTCTTTTTAGCCCCTGCTTTTATTATACTTGAAGCACCTGAAGGTTGTGTTAGGTTTACATTTAACGTAACCGTTGAGTTTAACATATCAAGTATGGTAGAGTCAAGGTTAGATACACTTATCTTAGTTGTTTTAAGTTCCTCATCAACTATTCTCTGAACCTCTTCCTCATTAACAGAACCTGTACCACCCGCACTAATTACTTTCTGTAACGTAGTTAAGGCATTATAAAGACCACCTTCAGGCAGAGCCTCTTTAGTTGACTCTAAGTCCTTACCCGCTTGAGCGTACTTTTTTATTGTTTCGTTTTCCGTACTTTTGATTATCTCATCGTAATCCTCTATATTCTTTGCCATCTTTAAAAGTATTTTTTGATGTATTCTTTTGTTCTTGTTATAAACTTGTTTTTATCAACCCCTTGCTCCATGTAATCAGATTCGCTAAAAGACTCTAACTCTCTTATTAGGTTAGACTGCTTTCTATAAACATCCTTTAACTCACTATCAGTTACATTAGTAAACTTCTCTAATGTACCAATATCGTTACTATCGTAATCAGAATCACTACTATCATCATTTGAATCATCTCCGCCATCACCCTGACTTTTCATTTTGCCACTTCCTTCACCTTCTTTTTCGGGTTTTCCTTCGTCTTCACCTTCGCCTTCTCCTTCGTCTTCACCTTCGCCTTCTCCTTCGCCTTCTCCTTCGTCTTCACCTTCGCCTTCGCCTTCTCCTTCGCCTTCTCCTTCGCCTTCGCCTTCTCCCTCGTCTTCTCCTTCTCCTTCTCCTTCGCCTTCTTCATCTTGCAAATTATCCATCTCCTCTTTTAGCTTTTCCAATTCATCATCAGATAACTCAGCATCCTCTACAGACTCTTTAATCATTTTGTCTGCTTCTTCGTCACCCTTATCAGAACCGCTTTGTCCTTGAGGTTGCTCTTTCTCGCCCTCTTTCTCTTTAATCTTTTCATATATTAGCTCTTCAAACTTCTTTATAGCATCCCAATAAGATGTTTCGTCAGTTTCAAAATCAAAAACATCCACCACAATACCTTCATCATTTCTTTGAATAACTTGAATCGGTAGCTCAGAACCTTTTTTAATCCCCGACCATTGGTATTGTATGCTTGTATTGGTTGGTGTGTATGTAAACACATTATACATACCATCTACAGACTTTGATATATCTTTATCCTCTATTAACATTCCCTCCTCGTTTAAATCTAAAGTCATCATTTATGGTAGAGAATTTAGTATTCCTACCATCTGCTAATTTAGCTTGGTCTGCATCAAATATCATCCAAGCTGTTGTAGCAGCGTTTTTGCCACCTATCTTGAGTGCGGGGTTATCCTCTATGTATTGAATACCATCGAACCCGTACTTTTTAAGCGTGTCGAATATACTAAACAACCCAAGTTTTTTATAATTTCTAATTATAGCCCAAAAAGGTAGTTTGGGGTTTGTTAAAAGTGCGTCAGAATATTTTGACAAGTCTAATACAACCCCGTATTTTTCTTTTAAAGCAAAGGCAAAATCCAATAAACTTAAATTCTCCACACCAAACTCAACCATCACTAAAGGGTTTCTTACGTTTAGAAAAAATTGGAACTTAAAGCTTTTAGAGCCTTTATTTGTTTCTGTAGAAAACCAATCTGCATATTCAGAGTCTTCAGAGAAATAGTTTACAGGGAAGTTGTCAAAGCTAAATTTTGTAAACTCCCTATGGTGCATAGTACCATGATAAACCATTATTGGTTCTCCATCGCTATCTAAAGCTTTTGAAACCCCATTGTAGTTTTTAGTTTCGTAAGCCAACTGCCAATCACCAAACCATTGTTTAAAGTTTGATGTTCTAACTATATCGTATTGTTTCTTTGTAAGCAAACTTCTTTGACCCGAAGGGGCTAAAGCATTTGTTCTGTTTATTTTTTTCTGAGCAGTATATGGCTGACTTGCAATCTTAAAGTAATTAGTGAAAGCGGTCTTTAGGTTAAAAACCTCTTTACCCTCTAAGTTAAGCTCTTTATCAACACTATTCTCAAGCTTCCTGATTGCCTGATTCATTTCTTTTAAGGCATTTGGAGTATCGCTATAAATAGCCATAAGGTTTTGCAGGGTTTTAACATCCTTTAGCTGTTGTGAGCTTAAGAAAGATTCATCTCTATCAAACTTAGTTTTAACCGCCCTTTGCTTTGGTTCAACCAATTCACCAATCTTAAAAGATGGTGACAATATACCTGTTTCGTTAAGTAGGTTTAAAGATTCTTGGTTATACCTTTTAACTTGAATATCTAAAAACTCTTTTGAGTTGACATAAGCCATAATCTCAACAGACAAATTTATATAGTTATCATCTGTTAATTTTGGTTTAACAACACCATCAATAATAGAACTTGAATCGCCACCTGAATCAAAAAGCTGAGGATTAATCCCACCAAAGGTGGTATTGATTAAATCCGTTTCATATCCCGTTATATTTGCCAAGTTTGGGTCTGAACCCCAAGCTACTTTTTGATATAATCTTGTAACAGCATCATAGGCTTTCCTACCATCTAAATTTGCAAGTACAAAAGCCCTTTGTAAATCAACTATCAAAGTTTGATTCCTATTGGCATCGGTAATAACATCAATATATTCTTCTTCAAAATACTTCTCAAGAATGGACTTAAATCCCTTACCTTCTTCTGAGTATATAAACTCTTTACTAAAGAAAAAACTATATATACTCCCAAAAACCTGATATTGAGTATATCTCTTTGTTCTGTTGGTATAACTTCGATTTAATACATTATTATCATAACCCCCTGACCAACCATCTACAACCCTGAACCTACTATATTCTTTACCTATGTATATTGGAGATGCTATGGTTTTTAAAAACTTCTCTATAACCTCACGAAAAGGAAATAAGTAATTTGTATCATAAGCTAAGGATGCTTTATATTTCTTACCCCCAACATTAACTACGGTGTTAGGAATACTTTTTAATTGGGTGGGACTTTTGTATAGAAATTCAAATATTGTGAAATCAGTTCTTTTAGAAGCGTTAAACATTATTTGAGCATCACCACCATCTATTTGAGTCCTCTGTATTTTAGATATTTCATCAATAGTAAAATTGTAATCCGATTTCTCAACTCGTATTCTTAGTGTACTATCACCCCTCATAACGGTAGGGGAATTAACAGAGTCCAATATAGCCCTTACTTGCTGCTCACTTGTCATGGTAGTACCACCCTTAGCCAACTTACCGCTATCTTTCATAGAATGGGCAATTGCTACTGCTTGGTCTTGAGGGTAACCCTCTTCTTCCATTAAGAATTTTATTTTATCTGAAACATCCCCACCCTTTGAAAATCCTGTTGAGGCATCTGTTGGTGTCATATCGGTTTTATTGGTTTCATCGCAATCAAACTTTACACCATTACCCGTTTTTTGATTTAGGTCTGACGCTATCTCACAGGCGGTGGCTTCCTTACCCTCGTAAGTAAACTTTTTCTTACTTGACATAACGTGCTTATTAATCACACCTTCACCACCTTCCAACTCAACATTTTGACCTGTTGATTTAACGGTCATAGGTATCCCTCCGTTTGCATGGCTCTTACCTTTAGTCAGCCCACCTCTTTTTAATTTTTTACGAGCCATATCTGTTTATTATTTTGGTGTTTCTAACTGCGATACTTTCTCTTCAAGAATAGCTAACCTCTCAGCGTTAGAAGCCTCTGTATCATCCATTCTTTTTATATTCTTTAAGTGTACCACTACGGTTAATACCGCCACCGCTATAGTTAACCCCACTAAAAGGGTTTTAGTTTGTCCGTTTGCATTAACTCCTACTAAAGCCATTGTATATTTATTTTAATTAAGGCATCTCATTACTACGTACAAATATAGTGAGTTCTACAGTAAAAAAAAGCCTAATCGTGAGAAAAGGCTATACTGTTAATTTATTAATTAACTATACTAACTATGTTGAGGTATCTTGTATTTATTACAAATGTATGCTCGTGGGTTAGTCTTTTGATTTTTGATTGCCCTAAACCAAGATATGATATATCTTTTCATCTCCGAATCCTCTTTAAATGACTTGGGCTTTATCATCTTATGCTTTATAAGGAAGTCGTATATATGTTTAAATTGTGTTGTTCGATACAGCGAATCCCCATATTTAGAGGGGTTTTCAAGATAGTCACCGTACTCCGCATCCACTAAGTTTAAACCCGTGTAGAACATATCTTTTTTAGATGCTAATTCAGGCTCTTTATCCCTTCTAATTGACTCTTTAACCATTTTGTATTTTGAGTATATGTTTGACCTATGTGTTTTATATGCTACAATCATACTTGAAACATATTGAGGGCTTAGTTGTTGGTAGTGGTTATTATCGAAGTTTGGGAACTTACCCATAATACCCATCCTTACAGCTATTTTTAGTTCGGGTGCTGTAAATGTTGGGTACTCCTTCACAATCATTCCTGCAAGTTCATGGCAATACTCTACATCTAAAACCTCTCTTATACCAACTATCCTTGCTATTTCTTGAAAGTTTGCAGCCAACACTTTTATCATAGACTCACTATAATCTTTAAATTGCATTGGTTTGTTTATTATCAACCCCAACACATCTAATGAGGCTTTATCAAACTTATTAGTTATTGAAGGAGAAATTGGTTTCACCTCCGTTAATGAATGTGTCTTTGATTGCGTTTTTAAATTTCTCATCTCTTGTTTGTTTTTCTTTAGGTGTAGGTTTATTATACTCGTTTAAGTAACTCTCAAATTTCTCACTAAACAATGTTTGTGGTCTAAAATACTTATGATACGTAGAGTCTTGTAGCCAAGAGCTTTTAACATCAATTACATCCTTCATATCATCCACACTATAACCATCTTTTATACGCTGCTTAATGTATTTAGTAGATGTTTTGCCATTTAACTTATACCCCCTTTTATTGTTTTTGGATAGAGTGTTATTAAAGTAACTCATAACCTCCTCAACCTGTTTATCCACCTCTACATCATTAGGGCTTTTCTCTTTAGCGTTAATAGATTTTAGAGATATAATAACAAGACCGCTTGTGGTAACCTTATTATCAAAGCTAATCTTACCATTATATTTTGAGCCGTGAGATAAAACATCTCTTATTTGAGCGTTGGTAAGGTTAAATCTCGCACACAACACAGATATATCAATCTTTGTTATCATAGCTTTTGATAGCTTTGAGATTAAATATACCCACACCGTAGCGTAGTAGTCGGGTCTACCGAATAGGTGTTTAAAAAAGTTTACCATATCAAATCATTTTTTTTATCTCATCATTTGTAATCTTGATGTTTTTTTTGGTAAAACCCATAGCTCTATCAGACCACTCATCCCAATTAAATAAATCGTTTGGTGAACAATCCAATAAAACACAAAGCTTGAAAACATTCGCTAATGTAATGTTTTTATTCTTTGACGTGGTAAATTTACTCACGTATGGTTTGAGTAGTGGGGTTTCAAACATTAAGCTTGAAGCCTCCACTATCTCATCAGTAACTATAAATCCCTCATCAAACACAATACACCCATTATCCTCTAAGGCAAATGGTAATTCTCTCTCCTCATACATATCAATCCTTTTTTTTTAATTACTACTTATGTATTTCACCCTCACAGTCATATAGACCACAAACGCTACCACACTCATGACAAACCTTATATATCCTACTGCGTTCTGCGTCAGATATTGTAGCGACCTTACCACCGCAACAGCTACTTACTACTCCGTGTCCCCCGCAGTCTTCGCACGTATGTTTTCTAAATATCCTATATTGAAACACAATAAGTAGAATAAAAATCACAGGCACTAAGAATGTAAGCCCTAATAAATTAACTAAACCCTCCATATCAATCTAAAGTATAAAGTTGTGTTAACTTCCAAATCTTTTGAAATCTACCATCCTTAGAGTCGGAGTAAATGTTAACGTGGTCAAGTTCGTAATTGACACATATCTTATATAAGTCTTTCTCCGTATAATAACACTCAGAACCACTCTCACTTTTTCCGTAATAAGCCCACCAAACCTTAGCGTATGTAGTATCACCCGTTAACTCTAAAGCAAAGTATTCACGCTCTATTTTAAATTTTTGCTCATCCCATTGGTGGCTAACTCTAACGTACTCGTCTTTATCCGCATCATAAACCTTTTCTATTTGTAACTTTGATAGGTATGTTGCTTCTTGAGCTTGAGAGTTGGTACAAACGAGTACCAACATCCCTAATATTAAACCCCTCATTTTAGTTTGGTATTTCATTTAACACCTCTACAGAATCTAAAGCCCCCTCATTCAAGGCATCCCACTTGTACATAACCAAGTTGTTGTAATACTTACCGTTGAACTCATTACCCCTTATACTAAATGAAGCACTTATATGTTGCCCCTCCTCTAAGGAGTCGGTAACCTTCATAGCTACTTTGTTTAAAGCCTCAAACTTAATAAGGTTGCTATATTCACCTTCGTTGGTTTTTAAAATCAACTCCACTTTTTTAAAGTCGTTTTTAAATGTTTGAACTTCTCCGATTTTCTCAACCGTTCCTTCTAATTGATAACTCATGTTTACTTGTTTTTGTTATTACTAATTTACTTACTTTCTAAAATCGTTCCCTGCTCATAAAACTTATGGGTATATTTCCACTTGTCATATAAATCTTTTATGTTTCTTCGACCAATAGATATACTCTTTTCTTTTACATCCTTACAATCATACCAAAACACCTGTTTATCATCGCAGTACGTGAAGTCAGATGTATATGTTTTATATGGGAATCCAAACCTCTCAAAGATAGCCTCAACCTCACCTATTCTGTCTGACGAGAAAAACGCACAATCCGTTAACCACATATACATATCATCCTTAAGTACTTTATATACCTCCATAGATAAATCAAACACCTTACCTATAACAGCCCAATAGAAGGGAGAATACCTTGCTTGTAACTCATAATCATAAGACTCTGATACAAACTCCCCATCCTTATAAGTATCTATCTTAGGCAACGTATTTAACGCCCCAATTGAGACAAGCATACCTTTCTTGTGACCCGTTTCTAAGCCTTTATGATATAAAGACTCGTTTATAAACCCTAAAAGAAAAGCCGTTCTCCAATAACATAGATTTAAATCAAGACAAGCTATGGGTTGGTTCATATTATTTTTAATAGCATCTACGTTAAAAAGTTGAGACACTACAACTTCACCTCTTCGTGGGTCGCCCCTGTTTATGATGATACCGTTAGCATCAATATATTTGTCTATACTTTTTTTAACCATTGGGGCGAAGTAAGCACCCTTAACCCTGCTCTTCGCCATATTACCACTACCAAAGTATCTATAGGTTACACCCGAATCAAATTCAACTATCCTTGACAACCCTTTTGATGTAACTTTAAAGTTACCTTTAACCCCTCTTTGTTTCTGCATGAATGTAGCAAAAGCATTAAGGTTTCCCCCGTTCATTACTTTTTTAGCTGCTCCCATGCTTTGTGATTTTGGTCAATTAACATCAACGAACTAAGCTTATATAACCTCTCAATAGCCAACTCTTTAGCACGTTCTAAGTCAACAGCACTATCTGAACTAAAACCTAAACTTCTATCTATCGACACTTCAGTAAGGATGCTATAACCCCCAACATCTCTCTTAGATATGGTTGAGGAAACAAAAGGCAACCAATATGTAATAGTGTTATCTTTTTCTGAAACCTCAAGCTTTGAGTGTATCTCTGAGGCTATTAAATCTTTAATAAAATCAAACTGCTCCTTCATTACACTTGGGTCACGACTAACATACATCGCTTCATCAATTGTCATAATGTAAGTATCCCAAAAGTAAATCATACACAAACTCTCCTTGCTATCGAAGCTACCCACTATATAATTCTTAAAGTGAACATTTACGTTATCCATAACAACTAAGTCATCGTTTATCTTTATAAGATTATTCATCGTCTTTTTCTATTTCAAGTTCATGCTCTGCTTTTAAGCCTCCTTGACCTTGCAGGGCTTCTGTAACAAAATCCTTACCTTTCCTTCTTTGAATATCTATATACTCTCCAACTATTTCAAAAGACCTATCACAATGGCAATCTATCCTATGATAGAAGCTGTTATCGCCTTCGTCATATATCACAGCCCTAATATTTTCACCATCCTCTCGCTCCTCTATAAGATACCATTCGTATGTTCTATCCTGCCCCACTACAGTCATTGGTTCGCCAAAAAAATGAACCAAATCATTGTAGTGCATAGGAAGGTTAGCACCATGCTTTAAACCCTCCTTATTTATAATTTCTGCTACTCTAATCATCTCTTAAGTTTTGTTTTGTTCTTATTAGGTTTACCTGCGGCACTCCAATCTTTTATAGTTTTATTTTCGGGGCTATTAACACCCTTAGCCCAACTCTCTTGAATGAGGCTGCTCAACTCTAACTTTAAATCGTTAGTAGTGTTATCTAATGCTCTCTTAAAAGCGTTTCTAATTTCTGTCATGGTTAGTCTAATCTGTAATATGTTACTGTATAATCTGTAGGGTACTCCTCTCTAAGTGTTGCAACTATTTCATCGGCTTCTTTAATACCATTAGCCACCGCAATCTTTTTAGATGGTTGGTCTTTATCTTTAATAACGACTTGGAATAATGGTTTATCACCACCACCTTGTATCTCAGCCTCTATATCTAATACCTCGTTTAATTGGTCAATAGCTGTTTGAACCTTTTGGATTGCTCTGAATTGTCTATCGTCTTTATAAGTTTCTTGATAGTGAGCTTTAATCACTCTTAAACCCGCAATCTTTTGATTGATTTCACTATAAGTGTTTTTAATAATATCTTGTTTCATGGTTTTAGTTTTTAGTTAGTATGAAATTAGTAATCATCTTCATCTTCATCTGAAATAGAATTGATAAAGATACTTATTGATACGTTTAACTTTTTTAATTCATCTTCTACCTTTTTAGTTTTTTTTTGGTAGTATGTGAGTGCTTCCACAAAGGCATCTTCTTGAGTTTTTGCTCTCATCGAGAGGTTCATTCCTCTTGTGTAATCATATAGCCAATAGCCATCTTTACATTCTGATATTGTTAAGCTACCTGTTAGTTTTATGTGTTTCATGATGCTTGGTTAATTGGTTAGCAATAACTTCTATACAAACATAGTAGTTATCTTTTACATTAACAAATCTGTACGGATTTATTTTCATAAAAGTTAAGGCATCAAATGCTTTATATTAACTTTAATTTAACTTGGTTGATTGTAGGTAGGTTTATTTTTGCTGTATGAATAGATTTACAAAGGCTACATACGTAACCGTTATGGTTACTGCTTACTTATACGGGATTTTGCTGTAGGGGGAAGATTCGAACTTCCACGTAGAGGTTAGCTAAAGGACAGTTGTTGCAACTTTTCGGTGGTCAACCCCATATATCCTAAGTTTATTCCTTTCTCTACACCTCCGAGACAGGGAGGCACGTCTGCCAATTTCGTCACCCTACAATGTATTAAACTACACCGCCACGATTATACTTCTCCATGACATCATCGTAATACTTTTTATACTCAGCCTTAGTTATAACACCCATCTCCAACATCTTGTCTATTCTATTTAATGCAGATTCACGTTGAGCGTTTATTTCTTTTTTTAGTTCAGTTAATCTAACCTCATCGGATTTAACACCCTTTTGTGGTATTCTTTTTGCAGCACCTCCAACACCATCTCTCCAAACATAATCATCCATATCGTCTTGAGGGATATAAGACTGCTCAATAGTCCACACAAAATTACGATTCTTTACATCACTTTTCTCATTATCAAACAAGAAAGTTGGTTGGGGAGATGCAGACCAACCATTGTCCTCAGCCTCGTATGTCCTCATTCTAAGGGTAGGATAAACCTTATCCCTGTAAAGAGTGTTCATTTCTCCATACTTACCCTTAAACGTACCCATACCCATTGCTGATAAGTCTAATTCAATATCATCATCTGACTTAAAAAATAATCCATCAGCTCTAAATAATAAGTTAGCCATATTGTACCATTGTACAAAAACCATTTCAGCAGGAAGTTCATCTCTATCCTTCTGACCAATCAAAACATCCATTTCAGCTAATACCTTTCCCACAGGTACATCATCATACCTATCTTTTAGCTCCCAATAAATACGATTCATCTCTTTTTCGGGACATGGTTTATTGTATTGCTCACGACAATACTTAGATACAGCAGACCGTATAGCGATGTACCGATTCACTCTCCCTTTAGTCTTTTTCTTTTGATTTGCGGGCTTTTTACCTTTCTT
>ERZ1049444.1641-NODE-1641-length-16349-cov-7.183442_pt1 | contig 16349 bp, 14 predicted proteins | sample MGYA00383101_ERZ1049444 | MGnify/ENA primary metagenome ERZ1049444 (study PRJEB29581, sample SAMEA5548371) | metagenome | biome: marine; feature: coastal; material: water | depth 50 m | study: Short-term variability in the microbial, nano- and picoplankton...
GGATAGGGCCAGTCGGGCAGCCCTTCAAAAGCGGTGTCTGGTGTTCTAAGGGAATCTATTTTCACTTGATCATCTCCTGTCCCTTGGGGCCTAAAAGCGATGGAATGAAGTTAGGTTCTATGCCATGGTCATGCTACGTATTTTTTAGGATGTTACAATGCCCAAAGAAATTAAGCCCAAAGAAGTCAGGCAACTGAAATTTAAACCGTGGCCCGGGGCAGCCGATTTGCTGTTAATACGGCACGGCGAATCGCAGGCCGCTGTCGAAGGCGTGCCTTTTCCGATGAAAGACGGGCACGGCGATCCTGCACTGCATCCAACTGGTCAGCAGCAAGCCATCGCTGTTGGCGAGCGGTTAAAAACATGGCCCATAGCAGCCATTTATGTCACCACCTTGCAACGCACCCATCAAACCGCTGCGCCGCTGGCCAAACACCTCGGATTGACGCCAAAAGTCGAGCCGGATCTGCGCGAGGTTTGTCTAGGGCAGTGGGATGGCGGGCTTCATCGGATCAAAGCGGCCGCGGGCGATCCGATTTTCAGACGCTCGATTGACAATCAGGAATGGGGCGAAATACCGGGCGCTGAAACCACCGCAGCCTTGCAAACGCGGGTGCGCAATGGGCTGATGCGCATTGCTGCTGCGCATCCAGATCAACTGGTGGCGGTGGTGGTGCATGGCGGCGTGATCGCCGCGTCGATGTCGCTCGCAACTGGGGCTGCTCCATTTGCCTTTTTACAGGCCGAAAACGGCTCGATCAGCCGATTGGTTATGGACCGTGACAAAATGCAGGCGCGCGGCTTTAATGACGTTAGCCATCTTGATTAATCAAGCGTCAAAACGACCTTTCCCAGAGCTTTGCGGCTGGCAATATAGTCAAGTGCTTTGCCCGCATCAGACAGATCAAAAGAGGTCGTGACCTGAGGCTTGATTTGGCCTTGTGCGTAAAGATCAAAAAGCTCTGCAAGGTATTTTTGATGTTGTTTGGGGTCGCGCATGGTAAAGGCGCCCCAAAAGACACCAACGATCTGACAGCTTTTCAAAAGCGTCAGGTTGAGCGGAATTTTGGGAATGCCCGCCGGAAAGCCAACCACCAAAAACCGGCCGTTCCATGCCATGGCGCGAATGCAGGGTTCGGCATAGTCACCGCCGACCGCATCATAGACCACGTCAACGCCTTTTGGCCCTGCCAATTGTTTGATATTATTGGACATTTCCTTTTGCGCGTCGCGGTCCATTTCACGTGGATAAATCAGCGTTTCATCGGCGCCGATCTTGCGGCAAAAGGCGGCTTTTTCTTCGCTGGACACCGCTGCGATCACTTTCGCCCCCATGGCTTTGCCAAGCTCAATCGCTGCCGCGCCAACGCCGCCCGCAGCCCCCAAAATCAACAGGGTTTCATCGGCTTTAAGTGCCGCGCGGTCGCGCAGGGCATAATGCGAGGTGCCATAGGTGAAAATAAAACAGGCGGCTTCATCAAAAGGCATGGTGTCGGGTATTTTGATCACTCGGGCGGCCGGTGTTGTCAGATGCGAAACAAAGCCTCCCACGCCGGGCACGGCCAGCACCCGATCGCCAATGGAAAAGCCTTCGACCCCGTCGCCAAGCGCATCCACAACGCCGGCAATTTCGCCGCCCGGGGCAAAGGGGCGCGGCGGTTTGATTTGATACAGGTCTCGAATAATCAATGTGTCGGGAAAGTTTACACCGGCTGCTTTCACGGCAATGCGAATTTCACCCGCTTTGGGCTCAGGGGTGGGCAATTCGGTCAGAACCAGTGTTTCTGGTCCCCCCGGTTCGGTGCTGAGCATGGCTTTCATTTTGTCTCTCACAGTGAATTGGTATTTTCGACGTACGGTCACTACTGATCATCCCACCTTCGTGCTTGTCAATCAAAATTTGAGGTGACATCCTGCATCGCAAAATCAGTAAACAGGGCGGGATAAAGTTTAAGATGAGTTGGGCTTTGCAAGATCCAGAAAGTTTTCGCGACACGCTGCGCAGCTGGCTGCATACCCATTGCCCGCCAGCGATGCGCGACGGGTTAAATACCGAAGCGACAATTTGCTGGGGCGGTAAAAACTGGCAATTTACATCAGAAGACCAAAAACTCTGGATGCAGAATGCTGCGGATGTTGGCCTGACAACACCGCGTTGGCCGGCAGCTTATGGCGGCGCGGGCCTCAGCCGCGAGCAAGAAAAAATATACCTTGAGGAACTGGCGCGGATTAATGCGCGTATGCCCTTGCTCAGCTTTGGCATCTGGATGCTGGGCCCAGCACTTCTTGCGTTTGGCTCTGAGGCGCAAAAGCAGAAATACCTGCCCCAGATCATTCGCGGTGAACGGCGCTGGTGCCAGGGGTATTCCGAGCCCGGTGCGGGCTCTGATTTGGCAAATGTGCAAACCAAGGCCGAGGATATGGGCGATCATTATCTGATCAACGGCCAGAAAATCTGGACCTCATACGCTGACAAAGCCGACTGGATATTTGCGTTGGTACGCACCGACCGGGATGCGCCCAAGCATAAAGGCATATCGTTTATCCTGATCGATATGGAAAGCGAAGGGGTGAGTACCCGTCCTATCCCGCTTATTTCTGGAGCGTCCGCATTTTGCGAAACGTTTTTCGATAATGTCAAAGTGCCTAAGGAAAATGTGGTGGGTGAAGTAAACAAAGGCTGGGATATTGCTAAATATCTGCTGACCCATGAACGTGAAATGATCAGCGGCAATAACCAAGGCCTGACCTCGGGCCGGCCGCTTGGTGCTGTTTTGGCGCAGACCGCAGGGCAAGAGCGGTTGTCCGATGCCAGTTTGCGCGCCGCGGCGATGGAGTGCGAAATTGACGCGCTCTCGGTGGGGTTAACGCTTGAGCGCTATAAAGATCAGGCCGAAGCGGGGGCAGGGGTTGGCGATGCCTCAGCCATGCTCAAATATATGGGCACCGAGCTGAACAAACAGCGCTATGAGTTGATGATGTCAGCGGGTGGCAGCGAGGCGCTTGATACAGATGGCGCGCATGGCGATCTGGCCATGGACTGGCTGCGCAGCAAAGCCAATTCAATCGAAGGTGGCACATCTGAAGTGATGCTGGGCATTATTTCGCGGCGCATTTTAGGGCTGCCGGGGTAAAACAATGGTAAAACTGATATTAAGTGAAGAAGAAACCATGCTGGCCGAAAGCGCCCGTGGGTTTCTGGATGCAGATGCCCCGGTCAGCAAATTGCGCGCACTGCGTGATGAGGGCAGAACCCATGATCCAGCTTTATGGGTGCAAATGGCTGCAATGGGATGGTGCGGGGTTCTGGTGCCCGAAGACAATGGCGGCGTTGATATGGGCCATGCTGCAGCGGGCGTCATTGCCCATGAGTTGGGTAAAACACTGGCCGTAAGTCCGTTTCTATCCACGGCTGTGATGGCTGCAACAGCGTTAAAGCAGGTGGACAGTGCCGCCAGCGCCGAGCGGCTGTCTGCCATTGCCGAGGGCCGGCTGACCTATGCGCTTGCACTGGATGAAACGTCAAAATTCGCGCCCGAAAACAGTCGACTGGCCTGTGAAAAATCCGGCAATGGATTTGTCTTGAACGGCCAAAAATGCTTTGTTGTAGATGGCGGATTTGCTGATCGGGTGCTGGTGTTGGCGCGCAGCGGTGAGGGGCCAGAGGATTTGACCCTGTTTGATTTGCCCGCAGACCACGCCGGGATCACCCGCAATGATCAGGCCATGATCGACAGCCGCAATGCCGCCCGTTTGGAGTTTGACAATGTCGAGGCCACGGGGGACGACATTATTGGTGCTGCGGGGGATGCGATGCGTGTCTTGCGCCCCGCATTGCAGGCAGGTCAGGCCGCCTTAAGCGCGGAAATGACCGGATTGGCGGCCAGCGCTGCGGATATGACCGTTGGCTATCTCAAAGAGCGTCAGCAATTCGGCCGCCCCATCGGCAGCTTTCAAGCTTTGCAACATCGCGCCGCGCACCTTTGGTGCGAAATGGAAGTAACCGGATCTGCTATTTTACACGCAGGCCGCATGCTCGACAGTGATCCAGATAACGCAGCCATGGCCGTTTCCTTGGCCAAAGCACGGGCGATTAAAACCGCCAAACTTGCGGTGATCGAAGCTGTTCAGATGCATGGCGGCATTGGCATGACCGATGCCTTTGATATGGGATTTTTTATGAAACGCGCCCGTGTGGCCAGTGAATGGCTGGGCGATTACGGATACCATGCGGAGCAAGTTGCTGCCGCACGGGGATTTTAACTATGGCCGCGCCAGCGGCCGACACATAACCAAAGGAATATACTTATGCGTGACGCAGTGATCGTATCCACCGCCCGTACCCCGATCGGCAAAGCCTATCGCGGGGCGTTTAATGCCACCACACCTCAGGCGCTGGCAGCTCATGCCATTTCCAATGCGGTGGCGCGCGCTGGCGTCGACGCCGGTGAGATCAGCGATTGCATTATTGGCGCAGCGCTGCAGCAAGGCTATCAGGGCGGCAATATTGCCCGCCAGTCTGCGGTTCGTGCGGGTTTGCCAGTGACTGTGGCAGGCATGTCTGTCGACCGGCAATGCGCCAGCGGCATGATGGCCATTGCCACGGCGGCCAAACAGGTCATCACCGATGGCATGGATGTGGTCATCGGCGGCGGCGTTGAAAGCATTTCCATGGTGCAAACCCCCGAAATGCGGGTGGGGCCAGATCCGTGGCTAAAGCAAAACAAACCCGACATTTACATGTCGATGCTTGAAACCGCCGAAACCGTCGCGGCGCGCTATACTGTTAGCCGCGAGGTGCAGGATGATTACGCGCTGCAATCACAACAGCGTACCCATGCCGCACAGGAAGCCGGCCGCTTCGATCAAGAGATCGTGCCGATGACCACGGTGATGAAATTTCAAGACCGTGAAACCGGCGCGATTTCCGAGCATGAGGTCACCTTGGACAAAGACGAAGGCAACCGGCCCAGCACGACGATCGAGGGACTTAACGGTCTGGCGCCAGTGTTCAAGGATGGTTTGACCATCAAAGAGGGCGGCTATATCACTGCCGGCAATGCCAGCCAGCTGTCTGATGGCGCCTCAGCCGCAGTGGTGATGGAGGCAAAACTGGCCGAGCAGCGCGGGCTTGAGCCGCTTGGCCGCTATGTCGGGGTGATGGCAACCGGCTGTGAGCCGGATGAAATGGGCATCGGTCCGGTCTTTGCTGTGCCAAAGCTTTTGCAAGCGCATGGGCTAAAAATGGATGACATTGACCTGTGGGAGCTAAATGAGGCCTTTGCCGTGCAGGTGCTTTATTCACGCGACCGGCTGGGCATTCCCAATGAGCGGCTTAATGTGGATGGCGGGGCGATTTCGGTGGGTCACCCTTATGGCATGTCCGGCGCGCGCATGGTTGGGCACGCGCTTATCGAAGGCAAACGCCGCGGAGCGAAATATGTGGTTTGCACCATGTGCGTAGGTGGCGGTATGGGCGCTGCCGGCCTGTTTGAGGTGCTTTAGGCACCTGCGAAAGAAAGCACAGCCATCTGTAAGCGGCATTAGACAAGGATCTTGATCGCGGCCGAGGGTTACGGTCAAGTTCATTGTGTCTTTTGACACATTCCCATTAGCTGCCTTGATCTTGCTTGATTTTGTGGGAAATTATAAAATTTCTGCCCGCCGCTTTATGCGGTGGATGCAAAAGCGGCGGGCAGAAAAAGTGAGCGTATTGCTCCATCCCTGTAAAACCTTGTTTATAGGATGGTAGGTTGAAATGGGTAACACCGGGGTACTACAAAGAATTATTTGCAAAAATTATAGGGTTAAGGATGAGCTGTCCGCCAAATCGCTATCTGCACTACCAGCATTATTTTGCCACTTTGAAGGGCAATTTTTGCACCACCGTCATAAGGACGCAATACCGACGTCATACTTATGTGGATTTTTCGCCCTTTTTTGCTGCGAAAAACTGCGGTTCACCAGCTTTCGCGAAACGGTCTTAGATCAAGCTCATGGGTCCAGCCATCGCGGCTTTGATGATAGAGCATCCAATAGGCCTCGGCCACGGAATTTGGATCCATTAATGTATCCGGTGGCAGCGCCTCAGGGTCGCGCCCAGCGGCTTTGATGCGTTCGCGGACAAATTTAGTGTCCACACCAGCGTCTATAATAAGATGCGCTATGTGTATGTTTTTAGGTCCTAATTCACGTGCCATACTTTGCGCCAGCATGCGCAGGCCGGCTTTGCCCGCAGAAAAGGCACTATAGCCCGGCTTGCCGCGCAAGCTGGCTGACGCCCCGGTGAAAAATATCTTGCCGCAGCCGCGCGGGACCATATAGCGCGCGGCTTCACAGCCGGTTAGAAAGCCCGCAAAACTGGCCATTTCCCAGACCTTGCGATAGACCCGCGCGGTGGTTTCAAGAATGGGGAAATAGACGTTGCCACCCACATTGAAAATTACCAAATCAATCGCCCCAACGGTGGATTCTATCTTTTTAAAGATTTCTTCGGTAGCCTCTTCATCACGCGCATCAAAGCTATAGCCATAAGCCTTTTGGCCGGTTTCGCGCAGGTCTTTCAGCAGCGGTTCAAGTTTGTCACCGTTGCGCCGCCCAAGACAAACCGTAAAACCGCCTTTGGCAAATCGCCGGGCAATTGCGGCGCCGATATAATCGCCGGCGCCCACAATAAAAACAATCGGCGCTCTCATTTGTACGATGCCCGTTGGAAGGCGTCACGTGCTTCTAGCCGCGCCACATAGGGCAGGATATTGGGTTTGTCGGTTAGATCAATGCCAAAACGTTTTGCCATGATGACCGCGTGGCCTGTCATAAACTCTGCTGCGGTCATTTGATCGCCAACGAGATAGTCTTTATCGGCTAGGTTCTGGTTTACGGCATGCAGCATTTGACCCAAGAGTTTGGTTGAACGTTTGACGTTTAATTCTGTGCGCCGCTCAGGGGGAAGCAAAATAGTTTCGACAACAAGCGTGTTCATGGGTGGCATGATCATGCCTTCCGCATAATGAAACCATTGAAGGTATTCAGCAAATTCAGGTGTCCCGAGCTTTGGTACAAATTTTCCATCGCCGTAATTGGCTAAAATATATTGAATGATCGCCCCGCTTTCGAAAAGCGTGACACCTTTGTCTTCCAGTGCAGGCACGCGCCCCATGGGATGCACCGCTAAATAGTCAGGCTCACGCATGGCCCGATCACCAAGCGCAAACTTTTGAACTTCATACTCAAGTCCAAGCTCTTCCAGCAGCCACGCCACGCGTACCGCACGGCTCGCAGGAGAATAATAAAGTTTCAAAACGTACCTCCCTTGGCTCGAAAGCCGGATTTGATTTCAATATTTTCATAAAAATCGTAGCGTTACGTTTTGAACTCTGTCAACTCATGGGTAAAGGTATTGGGACAGGTTTGAAAATAACGTGGGGGAAATATTGAATGGGCACGCAAAACTGGCTTTCTTTGGAAATGCAGGGCGAGGGGCTCGCCTTGGTGACAATGGCGCAGGCTCCTGTCAATGCAATGGATGCAAAAACACTGGACGATTTGGCGCAGTTGTTTGTTGATTTGGCCGAAAATAGCGATGTCAAAGCCGTTGTGCTGGCCAGTGGGCTTAAGGTTTTTTCCGCAGGGTTAGACCTGAAGCAAGCACAGCATTATGATACAGATCAGCAAAACCAGATTGTCAGAGGGCTCGACATTGCCTTTGGCAAAATGTTTTCGTTTCCAAAGCCATTGATTGCCGCAGTGGCAGGCCCTGCGATAGCGGGGGGGTTTTTCCCAGTATTGTGTTCGGATTATCGGGTGGCCAGCCCGAAAGCGCGTTTTGGATTGGCCGAGGTGCAGGTGGGTGTTGGATTGCCCGCTGGTACGCTTGAAATCGCACGCGCAATGCTTTCGCCCAATGATTTGCGACGGATTTTGCAAAGTGGAAATCCAATGCTGGCAGAGGCGGCGCTTGTCGCCGGGATTGTTGATGAAGTGGTAGACGCTGATGAGGTTCTGAACCGCGCGATCCATGTGGCCAAAGAATACGCGCAATTGCCGCCCCAAGCCTATGGGTTGGTAAAACAGCAGATCCGAGGGGATACTATTGCGTTGATTGAAACCGCTATTTCCAATGCCAGCACAGGTAAAGATGATGGCTGGTTCACCGAAGAAACAAGAGCAGCGATGGCCAAGATGATTGGCGCAAGCTGAGTTATGTTTGAATTTAAAGATTGAATAATAATACATAAATTCAAATGCTTGAAGGGATTGATTATGAACCACGCCAGTCAAGAGCTGCTTGATCTACTAGATCTTGAACTGCTTGAGCTCGATCTGTTTCGCGGTATTGGAACCGGCGGCGAAACCAGTACCCGCATTTTTGGCGGCCATGTGATTGCGCAGGCGCTTGCCGCAGCTTACCGCAGTGTGGACGATCGCTTGTGTCATTCGCTTCATGCCTATTTTATACGGCCGGGTGATCCGGCTGTCCCTGTGGTCTATCAGATTGATCGCACACGCGATGGCGGCAGCTTTACCACCCGGCGCGTGGTTGCGATGCAAAACGGCAAGCAGATTTTAACCATGTCTGCGTCATTTCATATCGCTGAAGAGGGCTGGCAGCACCAACATGAAATGCCAAAGATCGCCGGCCCTGAAGGGCTCGCCGAGCGGGCGGAATTGCGCGCTGAAGCGGCAAAACATTTTAGCGAAAAGCACCGCGATGAATTCACCCGCCCGCGGCCTATTGAAATACGCGAGGTTGCGCCGCGGGATTTTTTCAACCCTGAACCCACGGGCGATACCAATTACATGTGGTTTCGCATGCCCGATGCAACTGGAACATCGGCGGCCATTCAACAATGTCTCTTGGCTTATGCCTCTGATCTCAATCTTTTAGGTTCATCACTTAGACCGCATGGGCTGACCTGGTGGAAAGGGGGCATTATGACCACCAGCTTGGATCATGCTATGTGGTTTCATGCCCCGGTTCAGTTTGAAGACTGGCATCTTTATTCTATGGATAGCCCCTTTAGTGGCGGTGCGAGAGGGTTTAATCGCGGATCAATTTTTGCGCCTGACGGCAGATTGGTTGCCAGTGTTGCCCAAGAGGGTTTGATGCGAAAGCTACGCCAGAAAACTTAATCAGCCCACAATTTAATTAATCGGTGTAAATTATTGAATTTAATTGTTATTTTAAGTCATTCTCTTGCTTAAAGCCCTCCAAATTGCCGGTTAAGCTTGCGCATTCCGCCAACCCAGCGATCATAATTTTCGGCTTTATTTTTAATATAGGTGCTAACTTTCGGATGCGGTAGGATCAAGAATTTCTCTTCTCGAATGCCCTGCACACAAGCTTCGGCGACGTCTTGGGGTTCAATCACGCCGTCGATACTTGCCACGTGATCCTCAATCCCGCGGATCATTTCCGTGCGCACAGCCTGCGGACATAAAAGAGACACTTTAATCCCCTGATCCCCATAACTCATAGCAATCCATTCGGCCAACCCAACGGCGGCATGTTTGGTCACCCCGTAAGGTGCAGAACCAATTTGATTTAGCAACCCTGCAGCAGAAGATGTGTTTAATAAATAGCCGCCCCCACGGGCCGTCATTCGGGGCACCAGATAACGGGCTGCCCATACATGGGACATCACATTAATATCCCAGATTTGCTGCCATTCATCATCGGTGACCTCAACGCCGCCAGCGATTGAAATACCGGCGTTTGAGCAAAAAAGATCAATGGGACCGATGTCACTTTCTATTTCTTCAATCAGTGCGGCAAATGCTTTGGGGTCACTGACATCAATTTTTTTAGCAATCCCGCCTATTTGCTCAGCGGTCTCTTGGGCGCCGCGTTCGTCAAGGTCGGCGCAGATCACAGAGCGGGCATTTTCATGGGCAAACCGAATGGCCATCGCACGGCCTATGCCATTTGCAGCACCAGTGACAACGATAATTTTATCTTTTAATTCCATATCTTGATATCCCTTATGCCCACATATTCGAGCCGCCACAAACGGTGAGCGCCTGACCTATCATATAACGACTAGCATCCGAGGCCAAGAACACAGCAAGCCCTTTTAAATCTTCAGCCTCGCCCAAGCGCCGGAGCGGTATTTCGCGCTCAATCCGTGTTTTGGCTTGTGGGTTTTCCCAAAGCTCACGTGCGAAATCTGTTTTGATCAAGCCCGGGCAAATAGCATTAAACCGAAGTCCCTTTGGGCCGTATTCCGCAGCAAGATTGCGTACAAGCCCAATGAGCGCAAGCTTTGACATCCCATAAGTGCCGAGCATTTCTGAGGGTTTGAAGGCGCCGATAGAGGAGGTAAACATCAAAGATCCGTTGCCTTTTTGGATCATATCCTCTGCCACAAGCTGCGTAAGCCAAAGGTTAGATTGCACATTTGTAGTCATGGTTTTTTCATAGGCCGCATCCGATATTTCTGATGTAGGGCCAAAATAGGGGTTAACGCCCGCATTTCCCACGACAATGTCAATTGGACCAGCGCTTGAACGGGCGCTTTCAACCAAAGCTTCTAGTTCAGATTTAGATCCTGCATTAGCGGCAAAGGCGAGTGCCTTTTCGGCCCCGCAAGTTTTGTTGATCTGCTGGGCTGCCGCCTCAAGCTGATCTTGTTTGCGGGCTGAAATAATCACGGTTGCCCCATGCTCTGCCAAGCCAGTTGCCATGGCCAACCCCATACCTTTGGATGCGCCAGTTAGAAGGGCGACTTTTCCATTAAGATCAAATAGTTTGCTCATTTTCTCTGTCCATAATGGTTAACACATTTGGGGCATCTTTTTTTAATTCTGGCAAGGTTCTCAAAAACAATTTGCAAGCCTACCTTTTTCTGAAGTTAATACTCACGTCCATCGTTTGTTTCGGATTGTGCCTGTAGGTCGCTCAGGCAACGTTGCTGCAAGCCCCGGCGATCAATTTTGTCTGTGGCGCCGCGCGGCAGTGGCTCTATCTGCAGCCAGATGTGTTGGGGGATTTTAAAATGCGCAATATGCTGCAACAGAAAATCCTGCAACTCCTTGGTCGTTACAGTGTTTTCTTTTTGGATTTGAACGCCGGCACCAACAATTTCTCCTAAACGATCGTCTGGAAGGGAAAATACGCAGGCCTCCAAAACGGATGGATGTCGATGCAAAGCCCCCTCTACATCCAAACAGGCGATATTTTCGCCGCCGCGGATGACGATATTTTTCTTTCTGTCAACGATTGTGATGATACCATCCGCATCTATCATGCCAAGATCTCCTGTTTTCAACCAGCCATCGGTTAGGACATCCTTTGTCGCGTCTGGTTGATTAAGGTAGCCTCGCATATTGCAAACGCTTTTTACGGTAATTTCACCGACCTCTCCGGGCGAAACCTCTTGACCGTTCTCTGAGAGAAACTTTATTTCTTGTAGGGGAGGCTGTAAGCGTCCCGCCGCCCCCGGGTGATCAAGATATTCATCTCCAATTAGGCCAATACCGACGGCATTTGTTTCCGTCATTCCCCACCCAGTAGCAAGCTGTGTGGACGGAAATGCTTTATGCAGCTCAGCGACCTGGGTCGCTGGTCTTTTTGCACCGCCAGAGCCAAGAAAATCAAGTGTGTCAAGTGGCTCTGCCATCGAATGGGCTGCGGCCATTAGCTCAGCTGACTGTGTTGGTACGCCTAAAAAACGGGTTACTTTTTCATCGCGAATTATGCGCACGGCGACTTCTGCATCCCATTTGTGCATCAAGCAAATCTTTGCCCCTGCGGCAAGGCTCAATAAAAACATCGGGTGGGTCGCGGTAACATGGAATAATGGCGTTACTACAAGAACTGATGGCTTTACAGAGCTGGAGTTTTGTAAATTTTCTGGCGGATCAATTATCTGGGCAATCGCGGGCTGCATCAACCAAGTATAAACCGCGTTGATAGCCCCACGGTGAGTTAAGATAATCCCCTTTGGATGGCCTGTCGTCCCGGATGAATACATGATTGAAAAATCATCCTCGGGCTTAATATTGGCCTCTGGCCACTTTGCTACAGTGGTACTTTTTAAAAAATCCGAAAAACGGGTTGGCCAAAATGCCTCTGCATCTCTTACAGCGATGATTTGCAAGTTTAAGTCTTTGACCAGTGGCTCAATGCTATTTGTTCGCGGTCCATCCGCGAAGACCAATTTTGCAGAGCTATCTTCCAGGGCATACTTTAGCTCTTTTGTCGTCCACCACGCATTTAAGAAAACAACCTTTGCGCCCAATGCGCTTATGGCCATCACCAGAATAATAAACTCTGGATAATTTCGCATTGCTATGGCAACGGGCGTTCCTTTTTTGACGGAAAATTCCTTTTGCAGGTGCCAAGCAACTTTTTTGATATCCGCACAAAAAGCATCATAACTCCAGCGTTCGTTTTGATAAACAAGATATTCGGCTTTTCCGTCGTCATGGCTCGAAAAACTACGCTTGAGCATTTCGCAAAGATTTTGAGGCGCGTTTTTAAATACGGGATAATTGATCCCTCTGATCGTTTCAGTTTCTACAGCAAACGTCTTATTAGACGACATGATTTCGGAGACTGCATTATTGATGTGGGTTAAACGCATTTTTTTTGAACACCGAATGGGCTTAGGCTGATCGTGGTGGGATACAGTGTTTTTTTTCCTCTCATCTGGTGTGACCCCTATATTCAATAAGCTTTGTACCAGCGTAGCTCGTTTTTAATTGGCTGCCAATATTGCTTGACGAGACGTATTTTCAAAAAAACAGTTTCCAAAACAATCAAGTAATCACGTAATGCTGGCGAGTTTGCGCAGGCAAATGAAGAATTGGTTCTATTCAGGGATAAACAACCAATGTTTTTTTTGTATGGGAGTTGAGCCGTTTTTGAAAGTGCCGGTATTGAAGTTGGTTCTGACAAAAGGCAGCAGCTTGAATTTATAGATTTTAATTGAGTTTAACCTATAACCAAATGTTCAATCAATTATGTATAAAGAACAACTGTTAGATTTTATGGCTCCGGCGGTAGGGATCGAACCTACGACCAATTGATTAACAGTCAACTGCTCTACCGCTGAGCTACGCCGGACCATGCAGCGCGTATATCAATAGCTTTTGATCGCGTCCAGTGGGTTTTTTGTAGTCTTATACATTTTTTTGAACGCTCTTAAAACCGGCTCAAACAAGTCGTTGTGGGTTTGTTTAAACCGGACTAAAGACGCGCTTTTAGAGTTTGTGATCATCTCATTTTTGCGTTTTTACTTTGAAAAAAGTCTCAAATCCAAGAGGCATATTACATTCTACAATTCCGCGTTCGCGTAAATCAATTAAATGAGCAAAAACATTTCGTGCTGCGGCTCCCAAAAGTTCTTTTGGCGTTTCTGTATATATTTTCTTGGCTAGATTGTATGGATTTTCTGATCCCGAGCTTAATGCCTGTAAGATTTGCTTTTCGCGGCTTTTTCGGTGGTCAATAAGCCATTCAGTTCGACCTTTGGGTTTAAGCACAGGGTTTCCATGGCCGGGATAAAAAACTCTCCAATTTTGTTTAAGCAGCTTTTGGCAAGACCTCATGAAATCCCCCAAATCCCCGTCAGGAGGGGAAACCATTGAACTGGCCCAGTCCATTATATGATCTCCGGTGAAGAGTGCATCCTTCCACGAAAAGCTTAGATGATTTGAAAAATGCCCCGGTGTTTCTATCACGCCCAACTGCCAATCGTCGCCAGAAATCAAGCTACCTTCCCTAATTTTCTTATGCGGGGTGAAATTGGGGTCAACACCCTCTCCCCCTCCCGAATACCCCTGCTGCACCAAAGATTTCATTGTTTTGCTTTGCCCTTCGTAAGACTTTCCAAATGCATAAATGTCTGCCTGCGTGATTTCCGATAGTCGGGATGCAAGCGGCGAATGATCGATATGTGAATGCGTGACGAATATATGAGTGATGTGCTGGCCTGGCATTAGTGCCTTCAAAATGGAATTAAGATGCGCAGTATTGTCGGGACCGGGGTCAATTACAGCGATTTCGTGCGAACCAAGCAAATATGTATTTGTCCCCCAAAAGGTCATTGGAGAAGGGTTAGGGGCCAGAATACGCCTAAGGCAAGGCTCTAATTCCTCCGCTTGACCTGCAATAGGGGCAAATTGTGGTTTCATGTTTGTCATTTTTGTTCCCCTTTTGGGAATGTTAGACTATTTGTAGATGTGATGTTTAACTGGATCAAACAGTATATGCCCTCAGGCCTTCATGGCCGCGCTGCCCTTATACTGGTGCTGCCAGTAATATTGATTTGGCTGGTTGTATCGATTGTTTTTGTTCAGCGCCACTTCGAAGGTGTAACAGAACAAATGACGCGAACTATTCGTAGCGAAATTGTATTGATCAAGGAACGGCTGTCCGCACGAGATAATGCTCTTGAAAAAGCCCAAGTTGTTGCAAAGCCGTTGGGTATCCAAATACGAAAAGTGCCAAACAGTGACGATTTTTTTAAAATTGAACGGAGATTTTACGACTTTACAGGTATTGTAGTCCGCCGAGAACTCATGTCGCTGGCAGGTGTTAAAGCGGTGAGTTTACCTGATGATGGTACCGTTCGGATTAGACTATTGGTGGGTGATCAGTTCTTTGATCTCACATTCTTTCGCGACCGCGTTTCTGCATCTAATCCGCATCAGTTGATTGTAAATATGATATTTTTTGGCGGTATTTTTACTATTATTGCCTATATTTACCTGCGCAATCAACTCCGCCCAATCACTCGATTGGCCAGTGCTGCCGAAGCTTTTGGTTTAGGGCGCACCGTTGCTTATAAACCATCTGGGGCGGTTGAAGTGCGCGCTGCTGGCCAAGCATTTTTGGATATGCGTGCAAGAATAGAGCGGCATATTGAACAAAGAACCATGATCCTGTCAGGTGTCAGTCACGATTTGCGAACACCGTTAACCCGTTTGAAGTTAGGCCTTTCCTTACTTTCAAAAGAAGAAAGAGAGCCCTTAGAACGTGATGTCGACGAGATGCGCCAACTTTTGGACGAGTTTTTATCTTTTGCTCGAAACCAGTCTGAAGTTGCCGCAAAATCAACTCCAACAGACCCAATCGCATTGGTTAAAACAATTGTAGATGATGCTAAGAGGGCAGGGCGAAATGTTCGATTTGTCGGAGTTGATATTCAGAATTTTGTTAGTATGCGGCCGTTATTGGTAAAGCGTGCATTGGAAAATTTAGTTATGAATGCTGTGCGATATGGCTCAAAAGCTGAAATTTCTGTAAGATTTGAGACTGCTGAGCTTATCTTTAGCATTGCAGATGATGGGCCTGGTATACCTGATCATCAAATTAATCAGGCTTTGAAACCATTTTCACGATTGGATCCATCTCGTAATCAGAATCATGGGTCAGGTGTGGGCTTGGGCTTGCCCATTGCTGCCGATGTTGCCCGCTCCCATGGGGGCAGGTTAATCCTGTCCAAAAGTGATGTATTGGGCGGTTTGCTTGCCGAATTTATCATTTCCAGGTGATTATTGTCTATTCTTTGGGAAACAATAACCCAAGAATTGGCTTACTATTCATGGTTTTTTGGTAGCAGAAATTTAATTGTGACTAAAGTATGGTATTTTAGTTTTTGACGACTTCCTCTATTTAAATCCTTAGGGATAGGGTGGTATATACCCTAGTGTTAAAAGAGGAAAAAGTACTAATTTGGTTTGTTAAGATTTTTAAATGCATTGCGCAGTTCGCGGTGTGTTTTTTTTAGAATTATTTTTGGTGCGATGAAGGGACCATACAGTGTTGGCTGGCTGAGCGATGGCCTGAGTTAGGGTAGAATTTTTCGGTATCGTAAGCCTAGTCAAAAAAGCTTTTCGGGAGCTATGCGAGCCATAGGGCGTAATGCGGTCTTGGCTGTGGGGGTACATAAGGGTCGCTTTGCTTTGCGATCCGGGCGCTGGGTAGTCAAATTTATTTGGATGCTCGCTCGAGGGTGCTGATGCTCTTCGATTATGTGATGAACGGCGCGAGTACTAAATGCATAGCAGTTTTTATAAAATTGATGAGAATGTATCGTCTAGAATGTCACAGCTTTTTAGGCGTTGGCTTAGTGATGGACTTTTGGCCAGTCAATTTAGCTTTTTTCAAGGTTTCAGCTTTTTGCCAGCCCGTTTGGAGCAATCAAATAATTTCACAGGGACATCGTTGCTGGGTCTCATTATAACCAAAGTAAAGGCGTCCATCGGAACTAAATTCAGTTCCAAACTGTTTACAATGCCATCATCAATTATTGCCAAAATCGAACTGAGCTGCTCAATCTGCCGTGTTTTTGTGGATACAATCAAAGGTGAAAACGCGCAAGATGACTTAATTGCCCGCGTTA
>ERZ1049444.1651-NODE-1651-length-16315-cov-4.740467_pt1 | contig 16315 bp, 17 predicted proteins | sample MGYA00383101_ERZ1049444 | MGnify/ENA primary metagenome ERZ1049444 (study PRJEB29581, sample SAMEA5548371) | metagenome | biome: marine; feature: coastal; material: water | depth 50 m | study: Short-term variability in the microbial, nano- and picoplankton...
CAAAATTTAGACCCTAGATTTCAATCTGATGCAGCCTCTGAAAGATTATCAGCATTACTTTATTCTCCTTTATTTTATTTTAGTAATAATTATCAACTTAAATCTAATATAGTTAATTGGGAAAAAATTACATCTTTGAAATATAAATTTACTATTAAAAAGAAATTACCTATTTTTCACCATAAAAAAAATATGGATATTGATGACATTATTGTTACTTTAAATAATTTAAGAAATCAGGAAAGATCGCCATTTTATGAGGAATTAAAAAATATAAATAATGTTACTAAATTATCTAAATTATCTTTTGAAATCAATTTACTTAAAAAAGATAATAATTTTTTAACTCGCCTTTCTTTTTTTATTCTGCCAGAAGACTTACTTAATAATAACCATAACTTTTCTATTAATCCCATTGGATCTGGACCTTTTATATTTGTAAAAAACAATCCTAACCTTAGAATAAAGCGAATTAGTGATAATCAAATAATCGAATTAATTAAAATTAAAGACCCTACTGTAAGAGTACTTAAATTAATAAATGGGGAAATTGATTTATTGCAAAATGATATACCTTTGGAAATGATTAGGCTTTTAAAAGATAAAGAAAGAATTATATCTTTAACTGAATTTGGCGCAAATGTTTCCTATATCGGCTTTAATTTTAATGATAAATTATTAAAACAAACTAAATTTAGAAAAGCTTTAAGCTTGGCGATTGATCGTCAATCATTGATAAATTATTTTCTAAATGATAAAACTAGAATTGCAGAGCAAATTTTACCACCGGAACATTGGGCAAGTGAGAAAGTTAATTCAATTACTTATAATCCTAATCTAGCCAAAAAATATATAGAAGAATTAGGTATTACAAAACCAATTTTAATTACATTTAAAACTTCTACTGATCCTTTTAGAGTAAAAATAGCAACATTACTTCAGAAACAATTAGAAATTATTGGCGTAAAATTAATTATAAAATCACTTGATTGGGGAACATATTTTAAAGATATTCAGGCAGGTAATTTTCAATTATATTCTTTAACTTGGGTTGGAATAAGAAACCCTGAGATTTATGAAAAAATCTTTTATTCCAAACTTACTCCACCTGAAGGTTTAAATAGAGGAAAGTATATTAATAAAATAACTGATAGTTTAATTATGGAAGCAAAAGAATTAAATATATGGAAGAAAGTTATTAAAAAAGTTCATACTGATAATGTATTTCTTCCTTTGTGGTATGAGGGAAATTTTGCTGCTTTTAATAAAAATATAAGTGGTTATCATATTCATTTAGATGGAAATTGGAATGCTTTAAAAACTGTTAGGAAGAATTATGGCGTTATCAATTAATGTATCAATAAAAAATCAAAGATTAACTATAATTCATAATAATAAGAAAATTAGATCTTATTTTGTCTCAACTGCGTTAAAAGGAATAGGTCAAACTAAAAATAGCTTTAAAACTCCTATTGGACTTCATTATATTCGAGTAATGATTGGTAAAGATTTACCAAAATTAAGTATTTTTGAGGGTAGAAGATATACAGGAAAGATATGGACTAAAGAAATTTCAGAATTAAATCCTAATCATGATTGGATTCTATCTAGAATTTTATGGTTATCAGGAAAAGAAATAGGAATTAATCGTTTAGGCAATTGTGACACAATGCAAAGATATATATATATTCATGGAACTCCTAATGAAAAAGAGCTTGGAAAACCGATATCTCATGGATGTATAAGGATGGCAAACAAAGATGTTATTGAGCTTTTTAAATTAGTTTCTGTAGGAACGATTGTTCATATTGATGAAAAATAATTTTCCAATAATATTATTTTCATCTTTTTTACAAATATTAGGTATTTTTATTGTTACCTTTTTTATATTACATCTAATACCAGGTGATCCAATACAAGTAATGTTAGGTGAGTCGGCTGCAGTTTCAGATCAAATTAAGTTAAGAGCTGAATTAGGTTTAGATCAGCCAATATATAAACAACTGATTGATTCATATTTACAAATAATTCGTGGTGATTTTGGTAAGTCTATTTTGACTGGTATGCCAATTAAAGAGCAAATAAGTATTGCTATGAAGAATACTTATATTCTTGCTTTAACTGCGTTATGCATTTCAATAATATTTGGTATAGCTGGAGGAGTAATTGCAGCCAAATATGTAGATAGTTTTTTAGATAGAATTATTATCAATTCAAGTTTATTTTTTATATCTATCCCACACTTTTTTTTAGGACCATTATTAATGCTTTGTTTGTCAATTTGGTTAGGCTGGCTACCAATTAGTGGAATGAATAGCCCATCTTCTATAATTTTACCAGCGTTAACATTATCGCTTGGTATGTTAGCTATTATTATAAAAATGACCAGAAATTGTATGATTGAAATAGCAGATTCAGATGCTGTAAGAACTGCAAGAGCAAAAGGTATGAAAGAATGGAGTATTACTATTCATCATATATTTCGATTAGTTTTAATACCATTGATAACTATCATTGGAATGCAATTTGGATCGTTATTATCAGGAGCTGTTATTACAGAAACATTATTTAGCTGGAATGGACTTGGAATGCTTTTAGTTGATTCAATTCAAACGAGAGATTATCCCATTACTCAAGCATGTATTTTTATTATTGCTATTTCATATGTTTTTGTGAATTTATTTACCGAGATTCTATATAAAATTATGGATCCAAGAATGAAGGATATATAGGAAATGAATAAATTAGTTTTTTTTATAATTTGTTTTTGGGTGATAGGGATTATTATAAAATTATTTTTTGGTTTTGATTCTAATCAAATGATATTTAGTGAGATTTTAATTAAGCCTAATTTTTCTTCATGGTTAGGAAGGGATGATTATGGAAGAGACATTTTTTATCGTTTAATTGATGGATTTTTAAATTCTTTCGAGATAATTTTTCTTGTTACTATTATTTCAGGCTTTGTTGGAGTTTTAATTGGTGTAATTTCAGGTTATTTTGGTGGAAAATTAGATTTGTTTGTAAGATATATAACTACATTATTTATGGCATTTCCTGGTATTTTATTAGCAATTGCTTTTGCTGCCATTTTGAGCCCAGGAAAAATTAATTTAATTTTTGCTTTATCTATAGGTGGTTGGGTTGGTTATGCAAGGCTTGCAAGAGCCCAAACAGTTTTAATTAAAAATTTAGATTTTGTTAAAGCTTCGGAGTCTATGGGAAGTTCGCGTAAAAAAATAATTACAAATCATATTTTACCTTCATTAAAAACTCCTTTAATAGTTGAAGCTACATATGCTGTGGCTGGTTTAATTATTGCAGAAGCGAGTCTTTCTTTTATTGGGTTGGGTTTGCAGGCACCAATGGCATCATGGGGTGGAATGATGAGGGATAGCGTAAGATTTTTGTTAGTATCGCCGCATTATGCATTATTTGTTGGCCTTAGTATTATGTCTTTAGTATATTGTATTAATTTTTTCGGCGATTATTTAAATAAAAAATGGGATATTAAAAGAATTGAGAATTAATAATAAATATCACTTTTTATTTTTAAAGGCTAAGGATCTTTGAAATGACTTGCTTAATGATTGATATTGAAGGATTAAGTTTAATTAATTCTGATATTAAAAGAATTAATCATCCATTAATTGGAGGAATTATTTTATTTGCAAGAAATTATAAAAATAAATCTCAACTTATAAATCTCGTTAAATCAATAAGACAGATTAAACAAAATCTTATTATCGCTGTTGATCAGGAAGGGGGGCGAGTTCAAAGATTTAAAAATGAATTTACTAAGATTCCTGAAATGAAACAGATTGGAAAAATTTATCAAAAAGATAAAGTGTATGCAAAAAAAATTGCCAAATTAATTGGATGGATAATTGCAGAAGAGTTAGCAGCAATAGATATTGACTTTAGTTTTACACCAGTTTTAGATGTTGATTATGGATCTAGCTCAGTTATTGGAGATCGAGCTTTTCATAAAGAGGTAGAACCAATTTCTGTTTTAGCAAGCTCTCTTGTAGAAGGTTTAAATTTTGGTGGTATGCAATCTGTTGGAAAACATTTTCCTGGTCATGGATTTATAAAAACTGATACTCATACAGAAGTAGCAATAGATGATAGACCATTAGAAACTATTCAAAATAATGACATGTTAACTTTTAACAATCTTATTAAAATAGGAATTAAAGGTATTATGCCTTCACATATAATTTATTCATCATGTGATCAAAACCCATCTGGACTTTCAAAGTTTTGGCTTCAAGATCAATTAAGAAACCGATTAAATTTTAAAGGAGCAATTTTTAGTGACGATATGAGTATGCAAGCTGCAGAGAGCTCCCAAAAAAGTATAACTTTAAGAGTTCAGAATGCTCTAATTGCTGGTTGTGATATGGTGCTTGTTTGCAATTCTCCAAATGAGGTAGATAAGTTGATTAGAGAATTAGAATGGGATATTAATTTAGAATCTATTAAAAGACTTGAATTAATGAAATTAGATAGAAAGAAAAATAAAAAGAATAATAAAAATTATTGTAATTGTACTATTGAAGAAGCTTGTTCAATTATTTCAAATTTATAAAGAATTTATTTTTGTAATAAAATTATCTTGAACTTTATGTTTATAGGTTTTATCCTATCAAGGTATTAATTAAATTTTATAAGGATTTTAAACAATTATGCAAAACAATTTTGATGTTTCGGCTCAGTCACAATCAGTATTAGCCACAAATAAGGTTTTAAGAAATACTTATGCATTATTAGGATTTTCATTAATTCCAACAGTCATCGGTGCTTTAATTGGAATGACTATGAATTTTGGATTCATGGCCCAGAGCCCAATGATGTCTTTTATTTTGATTCTCGCAGGAATGTTTGGGATGTTTTATCTTATAAGAAAAAATAAAAATAATAGCTTGGGCGTTGTATTTTTGTTAGGGCTAACTTTTTTAATGGGTATTCTTTTAGGCCCAATACTTCAAGCAGCATTTAGTTTAAGTAACGGCGGCCAATTAGTAAGTCTTTCTGCAGGCGGCACTGCAACAATTTTTCTTGTTTTATCTGGAATTGCGAGTACTACAAAAAGAGATTTTTCATTTATGGGTAAGTTTTTAATGATTGGTTTAGTTCTTTTAATTTTAGCTATGTTTGCTAATATTTTCTTTCGAATTCCAGCAATGTCTTTAGCAATTTCAGGGGTAGCGGTTCTTATATTTTCAGGCTTTATTCTTTATGATGTTAATAGAATTGTAAGAGGCGGAGAAACTAATTATATAATGGCTACTTTGGCATTATATCTAGATATTTATAATTTATTTGTACATTTACTTCATATTCTTATGGCGGTAATGGGAAGGCGTTAATGGGAAATAGATATTAACTAAATATAAATAAAAAACCGTGATTTAATTCACGGTTTTTTTATCTTTTATTTTTAAAAAATTTTTGAAGTAATGTTTTAGATTCCTTTTCCAAAATTCCTCCATGAATAGTGGCGCAGTGATGATTTAAATCTTTATTATCATTAAGATTTATTATGCTTTCGCAAGCACCTGTTTTTTTATCATACGCTGCAAAGAATAGTTTGTTTATTCTTGCATGGAAAATAGCGCCAAGGCACATAACACATGGTTCAAGAGTTACATATAGGGCGCAATCTATAAGTCTGTAATTATTAAGATATTTGCACCCATTTTGAATAGCTATAATTTCAGCATGCGCGCAAGGATCATTTTTAGAAATACATAAATTATGAGCATTAGCAATAATTTTATTTTTATAAACTAAAATTGCCCCCACAGGCACTTCATCTTTTTTATAAGATAGTCGTGCTTCTTTTAATGCTTCATTCATAAAGAATTCGTTTTTTTGTTTATCATTCATTTGTCATAGTTATTATAATGAATTGAATACTGTTTTAATATCAACAGTTTTAAGCTAAACTTGGGCTACCAAAAAACTCTTCTTTTTTATAAAAGTTAAAATTTAATGAAAAAAATAGCTGATACTATAGTTCCAATTAATGATGTAATTTCTCAAAGATGGAGTTCTCGTGCTTTTGATTCAAATTATATTATTGAAGAAGATTCGATAAATTCATTATTTGAGGCAGCAAGGTGGGCTCCTTCATGTTATGGGGATCAGCCATGGCAATTTGTTTTATTTAGAAAAGAAGATGCAACTGCATGGACTAGTGTATTGAATTGTTTATCTATTGGTAATCAAGATTGGGCAATGGATGCATCAATTTTAATTATTGCTTGTTCTAAGAAAAATTTTAATCATAATAATAAACCAAATCGTTTTGCGCATTATGATACTGGAGCTGCCGCAGAAAATATTTGTTTACAAGCTACTAGTATTGGTTTAAATGCTCACCAAATGGGAGGGTTTGATCAAGATAAGATAAGATATTTATCGAATATTCCTGAGGAATTTGATATTCTTGCTTGTATAGCAGTTGGAAAACAGTTAAATGAATCTAAATTAAGTAAAGTTCAAAAAGAAAAAGAAACACAGGTTCGATCAAGAAAGCCATTTAAAGATATTTATTTTGTTAATGAATGGAAATAGGATAATTATGAGTAATTTGGTAACACTTACAGAAAAAAATTTTAAGACAATAATAGAGAGTAATGACTTTGTAATAGTAGATTTTTGGGCAACATGGTGTAAACCATGCCTTACATTTACACCTATATTTGAAGCTGCAGCTAAAAAAAATAAAGATATAATTTTTGGTATGGTTGATATAGATAAAGATAAAGTTATCGCAGATTATTTTAATCTTGAAGAAGTGCCTTCAGTTTTGTTTATTAGAGATCGAGCTGGAATTCATGCTCAAAGTGGCGAGCTTGGTGCGCCAGCTTTTGATGAAATAATTAAGTGGGCTCGTGAATACGATATGACAGAAGTAAAAAAATATTTAAAAGATAACGATAAGAAATAACTTAGATTAAGATATATTTTTTAAGAATCGAATAGGGTCTATTGATTCACCTTCTTTTCTTATTTCAAATAAAAGTTTAACTTCATCAGATCCACTACTACCCATAGTTCCAATTGTTTGCCCTGCTTGAACAGTTTGACCTTCAGTTACTAAGATTACTTGTTGGTGTCCATATACACTTAATACTTTATTTTCATGTTTAATAATTGTTAGCTTTCCATAACCTGCTAAATCTTCACCTGCATAAATAACTCTTCCTTTTGCAACTGACCTAATTTCTTGTCCTTTCATCCCTAAGATTTCAATACCTTTCTGATTAGCAGTTTTATTAAAAGAGGAAGTTACTTTACCATCAGTTGGCCAATCCCAATTCTTTAAATTTTTTTCTTTTAAGTCTGAAAGTTTTTTTGATTTCCTAATTGACTTTTTTGAATATCTTTCTCGAATAACTTTTGGCTGATCAATTTTTATTGGATCACCATATTGAAAATCTATTTGGTCGGTTTCTTCAAATATACTATCTTCAATTATTTCATCTTCATCAAAAGGAATTGTTTTTATTTCATCATCAGCTTTTTGATCTTCAGTAGGTCTAGCTTTATCTTTTCTTAGAAGGTCAAATCTTATTCGATCACCTGGTTTAACGAAATAAGGTTTTTTTAATCCATTAGATAAAGCTACTTTTCGATAATCAAAACCACATTTTAAACTTATACTAAATATTGTCTCACCTTTTTTTACAGTATAAATATCGGGACATTCTTTACTAATTTTTTTAATATCTCTTTTTTTCTCTCCATCAACTGGGGCAGGAAATTGCGACGCACAGCCAGATAATAAAATTAAGATAAGTATAAAAAATATTTTATTCATTTTATTTTTTCATCCATTCTTTCATATTTTGTATATTTTGATAGTCGGTTAAATCAGCATGAATAGGTGTAATAGAAACCATTTTATTTTTAATTGCATTAAAATCAGTTCCTAATCCTCCATCATTAGGTTCTCCAGCAGCACCTATCCAATAAAATGTTTCATAATTTTTTTCTTCGCCTTTTATTGCAGGTTCTGCTGCATGTCGTTTTCCAAGCCTTGTAATTTCCATACCATTTAGATCATCATAGGGAAAATCTGGCACATTAATATTTAATAACATTGATCCAAATTTTTTTTTATTATATAGCTTAATTAGATCAACAGTAACTTTTGCCGCTGTTTTAAAATTTTTAGGGTTTTCATTACCCATTGATATTGCAAAAGATGGGATATTTAATAAATAACCCTCCATAGCTGCAGCAACTGTACCAGAATAAATAGTATCATCACCCATATTAGGCCCATGATTAATACCAGATATAACTAAATCAGGAATAAAATTTATTAAACCAGTAAGTGCTATATGAACACAGTCTGTAGGGGTGCCATTAATACAGTATGAATTATTATTTATCTTTGTGACTTTAACAGATTTATCTAAAGTAAGTGAACTGCTAGACCCACTTCGATTTCTATCTGGAGCAACTACTACTAAATCAGAAATTTTTTTTAATTCATTTATTAGTGTTTGAATTCCAATTGCTTTATAACCATCATCATTTGAAATTAATATTTTCATTTTCTTTTTGAGTATTTACAAAAAAATATAGTTGATATAAAAAATATAATAGATAATACAATTTGAGATAGCGCCATAGTTTGTGAAATTTCTTTTTCACTATAAAAGCGAACAGTACCTTCAATAAAAAAAAGTAATATAAGCATACTAGACCATTGATATGTGTATATATTTTTTTTTAAAATACCAGATAATGGAATTAGTAGAATTAAAGATTTAAAAACCATTAATGATCCATGATCTTGTAATGGATTATAAAATATTTCCCAAATTAAATTTAAAATAATTAAGCTTATTAAACTTAATGAAGCTCCTATAAAAAGTATGTTCATTTGTTAAGCTTTAAATTTTTTTGCTAATAATGGAGCTTTCCCAATATAATTTTGCGGAGTTAAATTTAAAAGATAATCTTTATCTTCTTTAGTTAAATTAAGAAGTTGTATAAATTTATGTAATGATTCTTTATTTATATTCTGATTACCTCTAGTTAAATTTTTTAGTTTTTCATATGGATTTTTAATACCATTTTTTCTCATAATAGTTTGAATTGGTTCCGCTAAAACTTCCCACGCTTGATCGAGATCATTATTAATTTGAGTCTTATTAATTTCCAATTTTAAAAGGCCTTTTAAGCATGATTTATATGCTATTAAACTAAAACCAAAAGCTAAACCTATATTTCTAAGGACTGTAGAGTCAGTTAAATCTCTTTGAAGTCTTGAAATAGGTAGTTTTTCAGAAAAATGAATTAATAATGCATTAGACATGCCTAAATTCCCTTCAGAATTTTCAAAGTCAATAGGATTAACTTTGTGAGGCATAGTAGAGGAGCCAACTTCATTTTTAATTATTTTTTGTTTGAAATAACCAATTGAAATATAAATCCAAATATCACGATTAAAATCAATCAGAATAGTGTTTACTCTAGAGATTATGTGAAAAATTTCTGCCATAAAATCATGCGGCTCTATTTGGGTTGTATAAGGGTTATAAGTCAACCCAATTGATTTAATAAAATCTTTAGAAAATTTCTGCCAATTTTTTTTTGGGTACGCAGATACATGAGAATTAAAATTTCCAACAGCACCATTAATTTTACCCATTATCTCTTGATTTTTAAGTTGTAAAATCTGTCTTTTAAGTCTGTATGCAAAATTAGCAAATTCTTTTCCTAATGTAGTTGGGCTTGCAGGCTGACCATGCGTTTTTGCTAACATTGAAACTTTAGAGAATTTAATAGAATATTTGCTTGTTTGTTTTAAAATAGATTCTATTGATGGAATAAAGACTTGGTGTAACCCTTCTTTTAACATTAATGCATAAGCAAGATTATTTATATCTTCAGATGTGCATGCAAAATGAATAAATTCACTAATTTTTGTTATTTCTTTTTCATTTTTGAGTGAATTTTTTAGCCAGTATTCAATAGCTTTTACATCATGATTAATAACTTTTTCAATTTTTTTAATAGCCTGAGCATCTTTTTGATTAAAGTTTTTAATGATGCTAGTTAGTTTAGAAATTGTTTTAGCAGAAAATTTAGGGACTTCTTTTATTTCTTTATCTTTACTTAAAGCTATTAACCAGAGAATTTCAATTTTAACTCTTCTATGAATTAATCCATACTCACTAAATATTGTTCTTAAAGGCTCAGTTTGAGTGGAATATCTTCCATCTATTGGAGAAATTGCAGTTAATGCAGAAATCATAAGATAACCTTTAAATTCATAACTATATTTTACATTAAAAATGAATTATTTTTTTTATGCTACTTAGATTTATTTAAGTTTTTGGGAAATTGCTTTATTTAATTTAAAATAGAGGTATTGGGTTATATTAAATATTGTAATAAGGAATTAAATGTTAGATTTGTATCTATCTAATCAGATTAAAAGAAAAAATCAAGGATTGCCATCACTTTCTTTAAATGTAGAGCAAACCATATCATTAGTAGAATTATTAAAGAAAGATTCAGTTCAAGATTCAGATTTACTTTTAGATTTGTTGGAAAATAGAGTGCCAGCAGGCGTAGATCAAGCTGCGTTTGTAAAAGCTGCTTTTTTAAATGATTTGGCAAGCAATAAAACATATTCACCATACATTGATGATGTTTATGCAATTCAGTTATTAGGCACAATGTTAGGCGGATACAATGTGCAATCTTTAATTACATTATTAGAAACTGATAAAGCTGAATTAGCTGTTAAGGCTTTAGCAAAAATAATACTTATTTTTGATGCATTTTATGATGTAGAAAAATTACATAAGGATGGTAATAGTCACGCAACAAATTTACTTAATCTATGGGCAGAGGCAGAATGGTTTACGTCTAAAAATATTATTCCAGAAGTTTTAAAAGTAATTATTTTTAAAGCTGATGGCGAGACGAATACTGATGACTTATCGCCAGCTCAAGATGCATGGTCAAGAGTTGATATTCCTCTTCATGCTAAATCTATGTTTATAAATAAAATTCCAAATATTTTTAAAATAATTGACAAGCTTAAATCAAAAAATTTACCAATAGTCTTTACTGGTGATATTGTTGGAACAGGGTCATCTCGAAAATCAGCTATAAATTCATTGCAATGGCATTTTGGCCATCAAATACCTTTTATACCAAATAAAAATTCAGGCGGAATAATTTTAGGCGCAAAGATTGCGCCAATCTTTTTTAATACTGCTGAAGATTCAGGAGCGTTACCAATTGAGTGTGACGTTTCAAAATTAAAAACTGGAGATATAGTCGAAATAAACTTTAAAGAAAAAAATATTATTGATAAAAATGGAAATGAATTAGTTAGCTTTAGTCTTAATCCGACAACAATTTTAGATGAATTTAGAGCTGGTGGCAGAATATCTTTAATTATAGGTAAAGGGCTTACAGAAAAAGCAAGACAATCACTAAAATTAAAACCTTCAAATAAATTTGTAAATATAATTTCACAAGATTTGTCAGATAAAAAAGGTTTTACATTAGCCCAGAAAATTGTTGGTAAAGCATGTAATGTTAAAGGTGTTCGACCTGGAGCTTACTGTGAACCAAAGATAAATACAGTGGGCTCACAAGATACAACTGGAGCGATGACTCGAGATGAATTAAAAGAATTAGCATGCCTTGGTTTTACTTCAGACTTAGTAATGCAAAGTTTTTGTCATACTGCAGCTTACCCAAAACCAGTTGATATCGAATTACAACATTCACTTCCAGACTTTATAAGTAGCAGAGGAGGGGTTTCATTAAAACCAGGTGACGGCATAATACATTCTTGGCTTAATAGAATGATTTTGCCAGATAGTGTTGGCACTGGTGGAGATTCACATACAAGGTTTCCAATAGGAATTTCTTTTCCAGCTGGTTCAGGTTTAGTTGCATTTTCTGCTGCTATAGGTGTTATGCCACTTGATATGCCTGAATCAGTTTTAGTTCGTTTTAAAGGAGAGATCCAACCAGGTGTTACATTAAGAGATTTAGTTAATTCTATACCATATTTTGCAATTAAAAGAGGGCATCTTACTATTGGTAAAAAAGGTAAGAAAAATATATTTAATGGCCGTATTCTTGAAATTGAAGGATTGCCTGATTTGAAAGTAGAGCAAGCTTTTGAGTTTTCTGATGCATCAGCTGAAAGATCCTCTAATGGTTGTACTGTTAGATTAGGCAAAAATCCAATAATTGAATTTTTGAATTCAAATATTGTGTTAATGCAAAATATGATTGCTAATGACTATCAAGATTCCAGAACATTGGAGAGAAGAATTAAGAGCATGCAAAAATGGCTAAAGAAACCAGTTTTATTAGAGCCAGATCATGATGCAGAATACGCTTGTATTTTAGATATAAATTTGAATGATATTACTGAACCTTTAATTGCTTGTCCTAATGACCCAGATAATATTAAGAAGTTATCTGAAGTTGTAAATAATAAGATTGATGAAGTTTTTATTGGAAGTTGTATGACTAATATTGGGCATTATCGTGCAGCTGCAAAAATATTAGAGGGAAATAATAATACTAAAGCAAAGTTATGGATAGCTCCACCTACTAGAATGGATGAATCACAATTGAAAAAAGAAGGAGTTTATGAAACTTTTAACTTAGTTGGAGCTAGAACTGAAATACCAGGTTGTAGTTTATGTATGGGAAATCAGGCAAGAGTAGAAGATAATGCTGCTGTTTTTTCAACTAGCACAAGAAACTTTGATAATAGAATGGGTAAAGGCGCACAGGTGTATCTTGGGTCTGCAGAATTAGCTGCTTTATGCTCTGTTTTAGGTTACATTCCATCCAAAAAAGAGTATCTTAAATTAATGACTGAAAAAATTAATAATCAATCAGATGAAATTTATACTTATCTTAATTTTGATCAACTTACTGATTATAAAAAAAATAAAGTGATTGGAATAAATTCTGTATAAAATTAACTATGAAATATGATGTTAATTGTAAAGACTGTGGAAGATTAAATTCTTTTTTAATACAGGTAAAAAATAAGAATCCAAATTATTTTTGTAAGCCAGTACCTTCTATTGGACAAAAAAAAACACCTTTTTTAATTGTTGGTTTAGCCCCAGGAATGCATGGAGCTAATAGAACGGGAAGACCTTTTACTGGTGATTATGCAGGAATTCTGCTTTATAAAACTTTGTATAAATTTGGATTTTCTAATTCTGAAAAATCAGAATCACTTAATGATAATTTAATTTTAAATAATTGTAGAATTACAAATGCTGTGAAATGCTTACCTCCTGATAATAAACCTAATTTTATGGAAATTAAAAATTGTAATAAATTTCTTCAGTCAGAAATAAAGGAATTAAAAAAAGGATCTATTTTACTTGCATTAGGATTAATTGCACATAATGCAATTGTAACAGCATTGAATTTAACTAAAAAAGAGTATAAATTTTCTCATGGTAGTAGACATAATCTACCAAATAATTTGATTATGTATGACAGCTATCATTGTAGTCGATACAATACTCAAACTAAAAGATTAACTGAGAAAATGTTTGACGAAGTATTTTTATCAATTAAAAGAGAAATGGAGAATTAATATGCCTTATATAAATGTAAAACTTGTAGGAAATCTAAATAAAGATCAAAAACAAGAAATTGCTAAAGAAATGACTGATTTAATGCAAAGGGTTGCGAGTAAACCAGCATCATATACCTATATAGTTTTTGAAGAAGTTAAAGGTGAAGATTGGTCAATCGGAGGTAATTTATTAGGCTAGTTTTGGAGCATTTAAAATCTAAAATTAAAACTTTACCTAACCTACCAGGAGTTTATCGAATGATAAACTCCAAAAGGGAGGTGATTTATATTGGTAAGGCTAAAAATATAAAGAAAAGAGTTACTTCATATTTTGTTAAAAAACAATCAAGCCCTAGAACAAGAGTAATGGTTGGTAATATTAATACAATTGAATTTACAATTACTAATACAGAAGCAGATGCATTAATTCTTGAAAATAATTTAATAAAAAAAATTCTACCTCGTTACAATGTAATTTTTAAAGATGATAAATCATATCCTTATCTAATGATTACTGGAGATGAGTTTCCTAGATTAATGTTTTATCGTGGAGCACAAAAAAAAGAAAATCAATATTTTGGGCCATTCCCAAATTCCAATGCTGTTAGACAAAGCATTCAACTCCTTCAAAAAGTATTTATGTTGAGAACTTGCGAGGATTCAGTTTTTAATAATAGAACCAGACCTTGTTTGCAGCATCAAATTAAAAGATGTACTGCACCATGTGTTGGTTTAATAGATAAATTAAATTATAAAAATGATACAAAGCAAGCGATGTTATTTCTAAAAGGAAAAGAGAATGAAGTTATCAGTGATTTAACAAAAAGAATGAATGAGAGTTCTGATAAGTTTAATTATGAAAGAGCTGCTATATTTAGAGACAGAATTCAGAGTTTAAGACAAGTAAGATTAAAACAATCTGTAAGTGATTTTAGTGAGAACGATGCAGATATAATTGCTATAGCAGAAGATTGCGGCCAAGTATGTGTTAATTTAGTAATGATTAGAGGCGGAAGACATCTTGGAGATAAAAGTTTTTTTCCTAAAAACTTTATTGAACAAAATATTGAAAATATCATTGAGATTTTTTTGACACAATATTATGATCAAAAATCACCACCTCCAGTTTTAGTTATTGAAAATAATTTCAATTAGGATCTTATTAAGAATTTTTTTGCATTAAAAAAATATCCTGCAATTAAAATTATTTCTAGAATAATGGGGGATAAAAAATTATGGCTAACAATGGCAAATAAAAATGCCAAAATTGCTGTAAAACAAAAAAATAATGAATATGCTAGTCAGGCTAGAAGAATGGAAGCGTTTAGAAAACTTTTAAATTTATCTGAGCTTACAAATAGAATTGAGTGTTTTGATATTAGCCATACTATGGGCGAATTTACTGTAGCATCTTGTGTAGTTTTTGATAATAATATAATGCAAAATAAAGATTATAGGCGTTATAACATTAAGAATATTAAGTCTGGAGATGATTATGCTGCAATGCAGCAAGTTTTAGAAAGAAGATATAAAAAAATAATTTCTGAGGATCTTTTAAGGCCAGATATTATTTTAATTGATGGAGGTAAGGGTCAATTAAGTGTAGCAAAGGGTATAATGCAAGATTTAGGTATCACTGATATTCTTTTAGTTGGAATATCTAAAGGACCTTCAAGAAAGCCTGGCGCTGAAACATTATTTATTTCAAATGGAATAATTTTAAAGAATATAGATCAAAGTGATTTAGGATTTCATTTACTCCAACAAATTAGAGATGAAGCTCATAGATTCGCAATAACTGGACATAGAGCTAAAAGAGATAAGGCAAGAATTACATCAAAAATTGAAGAAATTGAAGGTGTTGGTTTAAAAAAAAGGAAAAGTCTTTTAGTTTACTTTGGTGGTTTGGAAGGTGTAAAAAATGCAACCATAGAAGAACTAACCCTTGTAGAGGGTATTAGTAATAAAATAGCTGAGAAAGTCTTTAATTTTTTTCATTAGGTTTTGTAAATTATGATATTAAATATTCCAAATAATCTTACCTTATTAAGAATAGCAATGATTCCTTGTTTTATATTAGTTTTTTATATATCAGACAACATCCTTTCTTTATATCAAAAAAATTTGATAGCAACTTTAATATTTTTATTAGCTGCTATTACAGATTGGTTAGATGGGTATTTAGCAAGAAAATTAAATCAAACTTCTGATTTTGGGGCTTTTATTGACCCTGTGGCAGATAAGTTAATTGTAATAGCTGCTTTAATTTTATTGGTTCAGTTAAATCGAATTGATTCAATTGTTGCTTTTATCATTATAGCTAGAGAATTTACAATTAGTTCTCTTAGGGAATGGATGGCAACATTGGGTAAATCTGGAAGTATAGCGGTTGCATTTGTTGGTAAATTAAAGACAACAATGCAAATGATTGCAATATTGTTTTTGCTTTATTATGAGAATATTTTATTTATTCCAATTGTATTAATAGGAAAAATTTTAATTTATATTGCTGCTTTATTAACAATTATATCTATGATTTATTACTTAAAAATAGCATTTAAAATATTGAAAGAAAAAAAAGGACTTTTATAAAGAGTATTGAACTACATTGACAGGTTGTAAAAAGAAGCTAAAATACTGCCTTCTCAATGCGGGAATAGCTCAGCTGGTAGAGCGATACCTTGCCAAGGTATAGGTCGCGAG
>ERZ1049444.1652-NODE-1652-length-16299-cov-6.999015_pt1 | contig 16299 bp, 8 predicted proteins | sample MGYA00383101_ERZ1049444 | MGnify/ENA primary metagenome ERZ1049444 (study PRJEB29581, sample SAMEA5548371) | metagenome | biome: marine; feature: coastal; material: water | depth 50 m | study: Short-term variability in the microbial, nano- and picoplankton...
CATCAAATGAAAACAACACAACTGTTGAATATGCTGTTTCAAATGCTGGAAGGCCAATTATCCTTACCAGCGATGCCGCAAATGGAATTGTCTATCACACTGCTTCGGCATTTTCAGCAGTTGAGAATGAACTGGTAACCATTGGAACAATGGGTCAATATCTGGGAAGTACAATTGATGAACAAGGACGACAACATCTTGCATATACTTCCGGAACAGGAAATCAGATTTTTGTTAGCGTTGAGGACGAATCTTCTTGGACACATGAAATGGTTAGGGGTTCAATAGCATTAGATTCTGAGATTTCAGTTATCGTAGATTCTAATAATAATACAAATTTGATTTATAGGGATACATCAGACGATAGTCTTGAATTGGCTACAAAGATAGGTTCATGGTCATTAACAACTATTGGAGATGTAGGTGACGCGGTAAGTTCGGACCACCCTGCAGTATTACTGCCAAATGGTTCATTTGCAATAGCGTTGATTGAGTCAGATGGACTAAACTCTAACTTGAGTCAATGGGTTTGGAATGGTACCGATATAACATCAACAGTTCTTCAGACAGAAACAGATTTATCCTCTGATATAGATATGGAATTATCCGATGATGGATATTTGTACATCACTTCAATGACTAATTCGGGAACTCTTTCACTCTTCAAGAGCATGTGGAATGAAAGTAACTGGTCTAATCCAACAATGCCACAACCACAAGGCGGAATTAATGATTACCAAGTTGATTTAGAAGTTACCACTACTGCAACAATGGCGATAAGAGGAAATGGAAATAGTGATGTTATCTATATTGAAGATGATGAAGGTAACTGGACGACAATTGCTACACAACCTCCATCATCACCATCAGGTGCATGGGATTTGATAGAACTTGATGACCACTATGTCATATTGACGAGTGAGCCAACCAGTAATTTACTAACATGGAATTCATTATCAAAACATCAAATCAATGGCGAAGCAGCACCTTGGATGAGTATGTCCTTTGGAGATATTAGCACTGGTAATTCCATAGATGCAGATATTGATTCTAATGGAACCATCATTCTATCTATTTGGGATTCGACAAATAATGATGTAGATTTATTGAGATTATATTCAGATCAAGACAGAGATTTAATTTTCGATTTATTGGATTTGATGCCGACAATAGGCAATCAGTGGGCTGATAATGACGGTGATAATTATGGAGACAATAATTTGGGGCCTTCATTTGATAGTTGCCCTACAGTTTCTGGCTCTTCTTCTTTCTTCGAAATGGGTTGCTCCGATTTTGATAGCGATGGATATTCAGATTCAGTAGACGATTGTTCAGATGTTGGAGGTACTTCATGGATAGACCGACAAGGGTGCATAGATGTAGACCAAGATGGTTGGTCAGATAATGATGGAAGTTATTATTTGGGCGATGAATTTTCAACCAATTGGAAACAATCTAAAGATACAGATAATGATGGATATGCAGATAATTATGGTCCTGATTGCTGTACTACATGGCTAGACCCTTCCGCAGCACCAGGTGATTTATTCCCATATAATCCAAGCCAGTACCAAGATTATGATGGCGATGGTTGGGGCGATAATGATTCAGACCCAATAAGTGGAGATAACTGTCCATGGGATTGGGGCTCTTCTTGGCGTGACCGATTTGGTTGCCTTGATAGCGATGGTGACGGAGCAAGTAATCCTTCAGAATTGGGGACATTCCTTGAATGGAATGTATCACGTGGTGCTGATGCTTGGGAAAATGATTCAACCCAATGGGCAGATTCTGATGGTGATGGATTCGGAGATAATAACTCAGAGGGAGCTACAAACCCTGATTATTTCCCTAACCGAATAGCTGCGGCCAATGATAGTGATTTTGATGGCTATCCAGACCAATGGACGATTTATTACAATGGTACAAATAGTGCAGGACTTGTATTAGATGGCTGTGAAGGGCAGTGGGGTAATTCAACAAAACCATTCCCAGGTTGTCCAGATACCGATGGCGATGGTTGGATGGATTCACAAGATGATTTCCCATTGGAAAAAACCCAATGGTATGATACCGATGGTGATGGCTTTGGTGATGAAGCCGATGGTTTTGAAGGGGATGAATGCCCTCTTGATGTTGGAGTTTTCAATGGCACAGATGGAATGGGCTGTCCTCTGATTAATGCTGAAGACGATGACCTTGATTCGGTCTATGATGACTTTGATCAGTGTCCGAATACAGATTTTGATTTAGTAGTCGACGCTAATGGTTGTGCCCAAAATCAATTGGACGATGACCAAGATGGTGTAATGAATGATGCCGACCAATGCCAAGATACTGAATTTGAGGAGGATGTGGATGAATATGGGTGTAGCCTAACCCAACAAACAACAGATACTGATGGCGATACTGTGTTTGACCCAGTAGATCTGTGTCCATTCACTCCAGTTGGAGAGGCTGTAGATGTAAATGGCTGTGGAGATTCACAAAAAGATGATGATTCTGATGGAATCAACAATGATTTAGATTTATGTCCAGACACTGCGATTGGTTTCCCAGTAGATTCAGATGGCTGCGTTGATGAAACCGCATTAGATACGGATATCGACGGCGATGGTTGGAAAGGAAATTATTCCTATACAGTTAATTCTACTACCGGATTAAGAGAAAACCAAAGCGGTGATGCCTTCCCTCTTGATGCAACACAATGGCATGACCAAGATGGTGATGGATATGGTGACAATTTACTCGGCGAAAATGCAGACGAATGCCCTGAGGAGCATGGTTTGTCTTTCGAGGATTTCCTTGGTTGCTATGATGATGGCGATGGCTGGAGAGACCAATTTGAACCAATTTCACTACGTGATAATCCAACTCAATGGGAAGATAGAGATACTGATGGATACGGAGATAATGCCTCAGGAACTAATCCAGACCTTTGTCCTGACACACATCCAAATATGAAACTCGAAGTAAACGAGTTTGGTTGCCATCCTACAGAATTTGATAGTGATGGAGATGGTGTCTTTGACTTCTATGATATCTGTATTGATGTTCACAAAGGTGTAGATGGTTATGATGATGGTTGTCCTAAAGAAAAAGCAACCGATACCGGTTCATCTTCAACAATAATGGGTATTTCCAAGACGGCGTTTATTAGCATCATTGGAGGGGTAATCGGATTATTAGTAGTCATTGTAATCATAATGAGACTGGTCCGTGGAGATGACGATTATGATTTCGATGACGACGATGATGAGGATTGGTACGATGATGATGATGAAGATGACTTCATGTCTTCAATGAGAAGTACTCCGAAGAAGAGTCCTGCGAGAAACCCACCAAGTAGAGGTTCGGACAGGCCTGCAGCAATGCCTCCAAGCAGAGGTCCACCTGGAAAGGCGAGTCCAAGCAGAGGTCCACCTGGAAAGGCGAGTCCAAATAGAGGTCCACCTGGTGCAAACAAAGCTAAAGAAAATTCAAAATCTAGTGCAGAAGATGATGATTCAGAAAACGAAAATGGAGAAGAGAAAGTTGCTAAGAAGACAAAGAGAAAGGCTACGATGAGAGTCGATCTCAGCATCTTTGAAAGTCATCAAACTGCAGATAGAGAATCAGCAGCAAATTGGGTTAAACAAGCCTTAGCAGACGGTGATGAACAAAGGTCAATTATGATGCAACTTCAAGAAACTGGATGGACAGCCCAACAATCAAGGGCTATTTTTGACTTAGGACGGAGTAGATAAAGTGTCAATAATATCTTCCAAAAGGGAGTTCCCGACGGCATCATCCATAAGAAGGAGACTAAGGTCGCAAACAATTGAGAGGGTTGAAAATGTCTAGTGCAGTACCTGAGGGAGCAGTTATGCCGGAAGGCATAGAGGTCGATGAGGCCGCTGCATATTTCGGTGTTGTAGATACATCCGATGCTGTTTACCAAATGATGGCAATGGGAAGAATCGAAGCGATGGAGAATTTCTTTGCTAAATTATCAGACATTGTTCTAACTCCTGGAGAATTTGATTTTGAAGCTGCTAGCCAGCGAATGCAATGCGAAGGTGGAGAAATTTACTATTTAGTTGCAGGTCATCTTTCACTCTTGAGTATTACAGACCCACTGTTGAATTACCTTGGGCTTGAAAATTCACAAGGAGAGGGCGCAGGTAATTGCCAGAGAGAATCATCAGGTGCAGATTTTGAAGCCTTGAAGAAAATATCAGACCCGATGAATGTTCTAAAGTTATTAGCGATTGCATATACTACTGGTGGTGCAGGTGAAGTAACTCGATATGTCAATGAGTTTGAGGCACTAGTTGCTAATCCAGGGTCTAATGAAATTGCATTATTGTCAATTGCAAACGAATTAATTGCTTCTTTAGATGTAGCGGGCCATGCACTTCCAATCACTACTCTTGCAAGCGGTAATGCCGCATCTTCTGCTGTAGTTGCACTTCCAACCACAACAACACAGACAACAAAAGAAGAAGTAAAATCAGTTCCAATTCCAAAGACTACTAATGTTCCAATTCCAAGCAAGGAATCAGTTCCTTTACCAGTGGAAACAAGCAAAGTAACATTACCTGAAATTGAAGAGGAAATTGAACAACCAATTCAAGTAAACATTGAGAATCAAAATGAAGTTGAAAAAGCCACACAGGATGCATTTGCTGGAGCTTTCAGTGTAGTTTCAGAAGAGAAGAAAGAGCCTGTCGTTGAAGAAGTAATTGTAGAAGAAGTAATTGCTGAAGAAGTTCAACCAGAAGTAGTTCAAGAGATTGTTGAAGAAACCCCTCAACAAATAGAGCCGGAAAGCCAACCGATTGCAATAGTGCCAGAAGAAAGTGAGCCTGAAAAAGAAGAATTTGTTAGTGCTGCAGAGCATTTTATTGCTGCCGATACCGATGAAAGTGGCCAGTTATCAATAGAAGAACTGGCAGAAGCAACTGGTACTACAATAGAAGAAGCCACAGTCCTGCATGCACAAGCAGATACCGATGGTGATGGTTCTGTTTCACTTTCAGAATTTATGTCATCTGCTGCTGCTGAGAAAGCAGCAGCACTACCAAGGCCTGTTGCCCCTGTACGTAAGCCACTTGGAGAAAAATCCCAGCCAATTCAACATCAAGAAGTTGCAATCCCTCAACCAAGACCAATACAGAATCAACAACCGCAACAAGGTTGGAATCAACAGCCGCAACAACAGCAGCCGCAACAAGGCTGGAACCAACAACCTCAGCGACAACAACAACCACAACAAGGCTGGAATCAACAACCTCAGCGACAACAACAACCACAACAAGGCTGGAATCAACAACCACAACAGCAACCACAACAGGGTTGGAATCAGCCACAATCGCCAATACAACCTACTATTCGTTCAGGTGTATTATGCCGTGGCTGTGGAATTGGATTAGATCCGAATTGGAGGCATTGCCCTATTTGCGGTTCTCCAAATGCTGGTTTTTAATCAAACCAACATCTTGCCATTTTCGATAATCGGTGTATCATCTAGCCATACACTTGCATTTTTTAGTACACCTGGGATATGGATTCCTACTGCTGCCGAGCCACCTAATGAGGTATTATCTCCAACAGCAAAATAGCAGGTACCCAATCGTTTTTCATCTTCAAGAACATTTCCAAGTAATCTTGCCATCGGATTCATTCCGAAACCAAATTCTGCAACAGTCCAAACATTTTCCCTATATTTTGTATTTTGTCTTCTTGCTGCTTCACCAAACTCTTGGCGTATTGAAGCTGCTATTGCTCCCCCTTTGACATCAATTACTAAACCATCTTCAATAGTGAAAGTGACCGGCTCATCAACTAGGTTAGATTCCCAAGATCCATCTATCACGATAGTTCCATTCATACTATTTTCTCTAGGTAATACGAATACTTTTCCTGCAGGTAAATTTGTCAGCATCTTAGGACGGTTACAAATGCCATTATCATCCATTTTCCATTCTCGCCAATTTACCTCAAATGTAACATCAGTTCCATTATCTGATTTTACATTAACAATTCTTTTTCGTCTAAACAGTGGCGATAAATCACTTATTTTACGCTTTATTTCTGTAAAATCAGCAGAGATACCTCCTTTGGTGAACATTTCGACATTCATTCCAGGCATTGTTGCAACACGTGCCCCATCTTTTAGTGCCTGACGTATCGCTTTTGTATGGGTTAAAGAGTACCTTGTAGGGGCAATAATTACCGATTGCTGGCGCATTAAATTAGCAACAGGAGTAGGTGGTTCATCTCCATGGTGGCGTCCTTTTGGCATTACTATCAACAAAACCCTGTCCGTTCTTTCTATCGCAGCCTCATGTAGTGATTGGCCAATTTCTCCCGTGGTTGGGTCACATACAATGAGCACATTATCTGCTCGACGAATATCAAGGCAAGTACAAACGACAGTCTGTGAACTATTTTTCAATAACTTAGTAATGTCATCTTTAGTTTCTATTTCATTCTCATCAGAAATTGCTTCAATCTCACTAATTTCTGCCTTTGTTCTAGTTAAATCAATTTCACTATCCGGTTCTATAGAATCGTCATCAACGACTCCAACCAAATCCTCATCATCTAATAGCGGGGGTTGTTCCTTTCCGCTTTTTCGTCGGAACGGCCTCACCATGAGTAAGCCAATCCGCTTGAAGTCTTCAATGTGTGCCAGTATTATCAATAATATTCATCATAGAATGAAAATTATTGCATCGTATATTTGATGAAGAAAGACTCTTTCGCTATCGCTATGAGTACATATGATGAATTCATTGAATTGGTAAAAGACATCTATCGCTTAGGAGCACTTCAGGGGCATTTGGGCTGGGATCAGGAAACAATAATGCCTGCTAAGGGGGCAGAAGTACGTGGTGAGATTTTAGCTTGGCTGGCTAAAGAAAGACATTCACGCATTACTGACTCAAATCTAGGACAACTATTACTGAAGTTAGAATCAGAAAGCGGACTTGATGCAGATCAATCTGCCAATGTTAGAGAAATGAGAAGAGTTTACGACAAATCGATAAAACTTCCAAGCGAATTCGTATCAAATTTTGCAAAAGTACGTTCTGAAGCATTACTGGGTTGGCAAAATGCAAGAGCAGAATCAGATTTTTCTGCATTTGAGCCACAATTGCAGAAATTAGTTGATATGACTAAACAAAAGATAGAATACTTCGGTATTGTAACAACCCCGTATGATGTCCTTCTTGATGAATACGAAGTTGGTATGACCGTTGCAGATTATGATCCGTTATTTGCAGGATTGAAGGAGAAGTTAGTACCTCTATTGCAAAAAATACTACAATCACAAAAACTCAACCCACTACCACAATTACCATCAGATCTATCATTTTCAATAGCGGCTCAAACAGAATTCTGCGAGAAAGTTTCAGCCAACATGGGTTTTGATTTTGAAGCCGGACGGATGGATGCATCCACACACCCATTTTCCGCCGGTTTATGGCCAGGAGATACACGTTTTACCACTCGTTTCGATGAGAAAGACCCGTTCTCATGTCTATACGCTGTAATGCACGAAACGGGACATGCATTGTACGAGCAAGGTTTGGCGCGTGAATTTTCATTCACACCAAGAGGCCAAGCAGTTTCTTTGGGAGTTCATGAATCACAAAGCCGTCTATGGGAAAATCAAATTGGTAGAACAGAAGCGTTTTGGAAAGTTGCCAATCCGTGGTTTAGAGAATTATTTCCAGATGCACCTCAATGGGATGCAAAAACTTTGAACAAAATTGCCAACACAGTTTCAACAGGTTTTATTCGCGTTGAAGCAGATGAAGTGACTTACAATTTGCATGTGATGTTGAGATACGAAATAGAAAAGAAATTATTCAATGGAGAATTAACAGTCAAAGAATTACCTAATACATGGAATAAGATGTTTGAAGAGTGGTTTGGAGAAACAGTACCAAATGATTCACAGGGTTGTCTACAGGATGTTCATTGGTCTATGGCCGCTTTCGGCTATTTCCCAACATATACTCTTGGCAATCTATATGCTGCACAAATACTTGAATCAATGAGTGTTGACTTAGGAGATATTGACCAGATTATTGCAGAAGGTGATTGGTCTTCTCTATTGCAATGGCTTCGTCCTCGTATTCATCATCAAGGTTCTGTGATGACCCCTGCACAATTGATAGAATCTGCAACTGGAAATCAACCTAGTCCAGACGCCTTCATTAGGTATATTGAGAGCAAGTATGGCGAACTATATTCGCTAAGCCCCAACTGATTAAGTCGTTGCCTATTGCCAAGGAGTCATTACAATTGGAGTGCCGACTTGGCCTTTTTCAACAAGTAATTTTCCTTTTTGACCAGTACTTTGGTTACGTTTGAAAACAGGAATTCCTGCAACGATTGTTATCTGTGGCCAGCCGACCAGTTTTTGCCCTCTAAAAGGACTCCATCCGACTCTAGTCCAAGTGTTTTCATCAACAACTTCTACTTCATTTTCAAGGTCGACTAGCACAACATCGCCATCATAGCCTACTGTCAAATTACCTTTGCCAACCATATTGTAGCAATCGGCAACATTTGTAGACATCCACTTCACAACATCCTCAACACTACACATTCCATTCTTTGCATGGGTGAGCATTACGGGCAAGGAGGTTCCAACTCCAGGCATTCCACTAGGTGCATTTGGAAAACCAGCAGCCTTTGAATCAAGAGTATGTGGGGCGTGGTCAGTAGCAATACATTGGATGGTACCATCATGGATACGTTGCCATAATTTTTCCTTATCAACTTGATAACGGATCGGTGGATTCATCTTTAATCTAGTTCCTTCCTTTTCAACATCAATATCGGTAAAGGATAGATGTTGAGGTAATGTTTCAGTGGTGATAATTGCACCTTCCCCAGCCTCTGAAGGTAGACAAGTTCTTTCTGCCAACCAGTCAGCTTCCAAGCCACTTGTTAGGTGCAGTATGTGTAATCGGTGTCCACTATTTTCTGCTAACTCAACTGCAAGTTGAGTTGCAAGTAGTGCTGTGATATCATCTCTCCATTCTGCGTGGGCAGCCATATCTGTTCTATTTTTGTAACTTTCAAATCGCTTAACTAATCGTTCTTCATCTTCAGCATGAACGGATATTAATCCAGCAGTACTATCAAAAATAGTTTTCAAAGCCTGACGTTCATTTACAAGTAGATTTCCAGTAGATGAACCCATGAATACTTTGATGCCACAAATTCCAGGAATTGAAATTGGTTGTTGTGGTGAACCTACTGCCAATTGTAATTGCTCAACATTTGTAGGAGTTGCACCTATGAAAAAACCATAGTTGTTGACACATTTTGCTGCTGCTGTATCCAATTTACCTTGCATGCCTTCCATCGTTGTTATCGATGGTTTGTTATTTGGCATATCTAAGAAGGAAGTAATTCCACCGCTAACAGCAGCAGCACTACCACTTTCCAAATCTTCTTTTTCTGGTTGACCTGGGTCTCTAAAGTGACATTGTGGGTCTATTCCACCCGGGATTAAATGTAGTCCACTACCATCTATTAGCAAATCATTGTCATTGGGTAGTAATCCACCACCGATGGAGATTTCAGAAATAATTCCATCACTTATTCGCAAATCTCCGATTGCAGTTTGACTAGGAGTGACCATTGTCGCTCCACAAATCAACACATTACCATGTCGTGACATTATCTTCCCCACATCATATGGCGATGAATCTAGCCCATCAACTAATCGCATAACAGATGAACAATATTATTTTGATTTTGGTCTAAATGCATTACAAACTTCTAAGTTCATTTCAATAAATGGACCTTGCATCAGATCAATACAATATGGTACAGCCTTCCAAATTTCATCAATTGTTTCTCTTATTGCTTTAGGCCGACCTGGCAAATTGAAAATCAAGCAGTTTCCACGTGTGCCACCTATTTGCCTTGATAGAATTGCAGTAGGGACAAATGCCAATGATATCGCTCTCATCTGTTCTCCAAATCCATCTAATATCCTATCACACACCGCAGCAGTTGCCTCAGGGGTGACATCACGTTTTGTGGGGCCAGTACCACCTGTGGTTACAACAACACAACATCCAACAGTATCTGCCAATTCCTTGAGTGTTGCTTCGATGATTTTTTGCTCATCACTAACACATCGGTAATGAACAATTACAGGGCTTTGGATTGCTTCCTCAAAGAAACCCAGAATAGCAGGCCCTCCTTGGTCCTCATACTGGCCGCTACTGGCTCTGTCGCTGATGGTTACTATCCCAATATTAGCCAACTCACCCATGTGGTTTTCTTTACCTTCAAGAGTGGTAATTGGTTGCAATACAACACCTCAATTTTCGCCATACTTTGCTTGAACATCAGCGTGGAAGTTGTCGAGTAATGTGTCTTCAAATAATTCGGTCTTTCTGCGCATTTTTGTAGAGCGCATGTGGAATACTGCTAGTAGAATAAATACGATAATTACCAATGGAATAACTGCTTCTAGTTTGTATTGGTGCATTACCTTGACAATACCTTCAGCAGTATATGCCCATGTGATTGAAGCAGCAACGCCTCCAAGTCCTGTTGCCAATAATACTCTTGTGAAATTCATTCTTGACAATAGCCCTAGCATAGCACCAACTAATACTCCTGAAGCCATAAATGGAATCCAAACGAATGCGATAAGTCCCCAGAATCCCCAACGATTAATGAAATCACGTTTTTCATTAGCCATATATTCAACAGTGGATAAGGTGTTGCCAATGAATTTTGTTTGCAACATTTTTCCACCAAGACCATCTTGTTTTGCAATAGCCACAACTCTGTCATCATCTGTGCCGCTATGTTCTACTCTTCCAGCACCAGATCTATCCGCAAGTGTTGAAACTTGATTTCTAGTTTTTATTATCAACTCTTGACTACCGAGCAAGTCTGAATTTCGTTTTGAGATATATTGATACAATTCATCTTGAACTTGGTCAGATGTCTTCTTGAATCTGAAGAAAGCAAATCTTTGCGTAGGATAATAGATTACAGATACGAAGATTACCTTGTCATCACTAGTGACAATTGCGCCTTCCAAATTGACATCAGAACGACGTGTGAAAAAGAGGTCGAGAGAATCTCTAACCTCGTCTTCAACGACAGACAATGTATGCAATTCAGAAAAGAACGAGGTGTAATCTTGTTCAGATTGCTCATCATCTTTTCCTGCAGAACCGACTCCTACTCCTGAATCAAAGTCAGCAACATGGCCATGACCAATAGTTCGAACAGTTAACTGAACTGGCTTGAATACTCTGAAAATTGCAAACTCTTCAAGAATCTCTCTCAATACTTCAGCACGAACATCTCTATTGTCAGAGAATGTACCGCCTGTATTCTGATATGGGACCATAATATCAATTGACAATTCTCTGGGTTCAATTTTATATAATTCCCAATCGACATCAATATTCAACCTTGATGCTGTTTTTGTTATTGTATCTTCAACCAATCTAGTAATGTGAGCACGAGACAGCATGTCGTCAGATTCTTGGTGATATACTTTGTATGTAATTGGGTACAAAACCATCAAAGAAACAACCGAAAGTGAAAGTGAGATATAAGCCATCCACCATGCTGGAATTCCTGCAGAACCGCCAGAAAGCATTGCTGTTTCTCTTCCACCGCCCAATTCGGCCCCCATCAATAGATAGCCCCAGTCACCCAAATCTTGTAGACCCCAACAAGACCTTGCTCCTTGATCGGTGATTCTAATATCTCTAATTGTACCACCTGAAACGAATGGCAGGAAATCAAAATTTTTCTCCTTCTCTTCGATTTCAAACAATATTTCTTTACTAATTTGCTCTCCACCTTCTACAGTCGTTGCATTAAGAATGTCTGAATTATTATACACAGAAATATGAAGTACAATTTCAAAATTTCCTGCTTCTAATTCAGCATAGGATGCCCGATGAGAGGCTCGGCCCGCTTTCTCTTCTCCTTCCTCTGCAACCTCTCTAGTGATTTCTTCAGAAATAACAACAAATTGACTAGCCTCTAAGCTCTCTTTGATCGTATAATTCATCACCGCTGTTCCAGCAGGGAGATTATGTCCGGAGATTGAAAAGAGTTCGCGGTCATTATCAGGAAATATGTGCAACCAAGGCTCATCGGTAATATCTTCACATTCACCCCCGATATCCAAGAATGTAGTCGATGCTGAGTGGTCAATAGAAGTGGTATTTCCAAGCATTCCTGATGACATAGTAAAAAGAAGAATAGCGAAAAAGATTCCATATGAAATTCCTCCAAATAGGACAAAATCTTCCTTACTACTCAGGAAAGATTTGTTATCTTGAGTTCTTCTTTTGCGAATAGCAGCAAGTTCCTTTACTGTTTTGTCACGGATTTTAACATCAGGGTCTTGGCTTTCTTTTGGCATGTCTTGCCCGCTCGCGACCTTCCCCATATTTTGCGAAGAGAGGCATTAGCACATGAAGTATACTCTTGAAGTAGTTAGAATCATCTTTAGTAAATGATGCAAATGCATACGCGTTTTTCTCAAAGTTGGTGGGTAAGGCCGGACTTGAACCAGCGACCTCGGCATCTTCAGTGCCGCGCTCTCCCAACTAAGCTACTTACCCGTATATGTTGGCGAGCCCCCTCGCCATATCAAGGCTTTTGTTGCAGTGCTTTGCTCCTTATGGGGTCAAAGAATTACTCAATGCCTTCAAGAATCAGTTTCTGTGCATCAAACAATGCATCTAATCCACCATCCGCACTACCGAGTAATGCAAGTAGTTCATCTCCGGAGAATGTTGCTTCTTCTCCAGTTCCTTGGATTTCAACATATTTTCCATCTGCAGTTTTGATGACATTCATATCAACATCAGCATTTGAATCAAGTAGATAATCGAGATCTAACCAGACTTCATGGTCTATCAATCCAACAGATATCGCTGCTAAGTCATGAGGGATAACTGCATTTTCATGATTGGTTGCTTCAATATCAGATAATTTTGGAGTTACCCAACTTGCATCTTTCTGCTGTTCAAATGTAGGGCGAAGGTCCTTTGGAAGACATATACCCTTAGCGATTAGTCTTCTTACAGCTAATCTCAGCGCAATATTTCCTGCTGTTATTGATGCACATCGTGTTCCACCATCTGCGTTTAGTACATCACAATCTACATTGAGGGCGATTGGGCCAAGTGCTTCTAAATCAACAGCAGCGCGTAATGAACGAGCAATCAAACGTTCAATTTCTTGTGTTCTACCCTTTGCTCCTCTTCTCTCACGACGGAAGCGTGAATCGGTTGAACCTGGTAGTAATGAATACTCAGCATGAACCCAACCTTTTGTTGAATCTCTTGGAAACCATCCTGGTAGTCTTGATTCCTTTGTTACGCACGCTAATATTACTGTTTCTCCTTGTCTGTAAAGAATTGACGCAAGTGCATTTGGTGTGAAATCAATTTCAACTTCAACATGTCTCATTTCGTTTTTTGCTCGCGTCGGTTCAAAACCGGTCTTGAATTTGCCCATGATGGGCCGAGTAGGTTTGCTTCATCAAGGCTTCTCAAGGCAATTATTGTTCTGCATCACATTGAAAGGTATGCTTTTGCTCGCATGGTTATGGCCCTACCTCGAGTTGCTATTTGTGGCGTCGCCCGAACACCAATCGGTAAGTTCATGGGAACCTTGTCAAATTTTTCGGCTGTTGAGTTAGGTATTCTCAGCGTGAAGGAGTTATGCAATAGAATGCAACTCAACCTTGAATCCGGAATTGTTGACGAGGTAATTTTTGGTCAAGTTCTACAGGCAGGAGCAGGGCAGAACCCAGCGCGGCAAGTAGCCCTAGGTGCCGGATTACCGGTTTCGACACCGTGTATGACATTGAACAAAGTGTGTGGTTCTTCTCTCAAGGCTGCAATGACTGCAGCAAACAGCATTCGTTCAGGCGAGTTTAACGTAATTATCGCTGGAGGTATGGAAAGTATGACCAATGCTCCTCAATTATTGATGGGACAAAGAAGTGGTAAGAAAATGGGTGATTCAAAACTCGTCGATTCAATGATACATGATGGGCTATGGGATGTCTATGACAATATACACATGGGAAATACTGGAGAAACAGTTGCTCAAGAATGTTCAATTTCTCGCCAAGATTCTGATACTTTCGCAGCAAATTCCCACCAAAAAGCAGCAACTGCATGGGAAAATGGATGGTTTGATTGGGAAACCTTTAGCATTGACGTTCCTCAAAGAAAAGGCAATCCAATTCAATTTTCTCAAGACGAAGGAGTTCGCACCGGAACTACTGCCGAATCACTTGCAAACCTAAGGCCAGTATTCAACAAAGAAGGACAAGTAACTGCAGGCAATGCAAGTACAATCAATGATGGAGCAAGTGCAATCCTACTCGCAAATGCAGATTTTGCCAAGCAACAAGGTTGGGAAATAATTGCTTATGTTGAAGATTATGTTACTTCAGGTGTTGAACCATCACGAGTCATGAGTGCTCCAATTTCTGCGGTAAAGAATCTCTTAGAACGAAATAATTTACAAGTTCAAGATGTAGATATTTACGAGCACAACGAGGCATTTGCAAGCGCTTCGTGTGCAGTTGCAAAAGAAGTAGGCATTCCCTTTGACAGATTCAATCTCCATGGCGGTGCAGTCGCACTTGGACATCCATTGGGTTCAAGTGGAACAAGATGCTTAATCACTATGCTTGGAGTAATGCGTAGAACAGATAGTAAATCAGGAATTGTCACACTATGTTTAGGTGGCGGCAACGCAGTTGCAATGCTTGTCCGCTCTGAATAATCGGTTATTCAGTGATTAATTATTGGTTTTTTTATACTGATGGTGCTAAATAGGGCAGGGAGTCGGCCACAGACATGGACACTGAGGATGTTTCATTCGCCGACCTCGGCGTAGACCCTAAGGTCGTACGCATTTTAGAGGCTCAAGGCATCGTTTCTCCATTTGAAGTACAACTTGCTTCGATTCCAGATGCTATGGCGGGAAAGGATGTTTGTTGCCGCGCTCCAACAGGTTCAGGTAAGACTCTAGCATTTGGCCTTCCATTATTGGCAAAGACTACCGAAGCCCACCCATGTAGGCCAACCTCTCTAATTCTAACACCTACTCGTGAATTAGCAGAGCAAATATACACTGTATTGGAACCTTTGGCATGGGAACTAAAACTGTATGTTCTTGCAGTCTATGGTGGCGTTTCCTACACTAAGCAATTTAGAGCATTAGACCGTGGTGTTGATGTTTTAGTAGCATGCCCAGGTAGATTATTAGATTTGATTGACAGAGGTAATGTATCTCTCCAAGATGTTAACTGTGTAGTTCTTGATGAAGCAGACCGAATGGCTGACATGGGATTCATGGAACCAGTTTGTAAGATTCTTGATATGTGCAAAAGTCACAGACAAACCATTCTTTTCAGTGCAACTTTGGATGAAGAAGTTGCAGATTTGGTTCGAGATTATCAAACCGATCCGGTGACTATTGAAGTTGGGCCAAAGGAAGTATCAATGGAATCAATGCAACATCTATTTTGGATGATGCCAGGTTCAAAGAAAGGACCGATGAGTGCTGAATTAATCAGAAAAACGGGCCGAGCTATTGTTTTCTGCCGAACTCGTGCAGGTGTAGATCGAGTCGGAGATGAATTGGAATACGACGGTGTTTCCGTTGAAATATTACATGGCGGATTAAGCCAGCGCAATCGTGATAGAGCAATGGAGAGATTCCAGCATGGAGAAACAATGGCCTTAGTTGCAACAGATGTAGCTGCAAGAGGAATTGATGTTGCAGGTGTAAATTGTGTAATTCATTATGACCCTCCAGAAAATGGTAAGGCGTACAAACACCGTAGTGGAAGAACTGCACGTGGAGGTGCTTCAGGAGTAGTAGTCTCTTTAGTTCAAAAACCTCAGAAGCGGTCCTATGCAAGAATTCAACATCAAGTAGGAATTAATTGTAATTTCGTCACTCCTGAATTTTCAGAAATACCTGAATTCGAAGTAGAATTCATTGCTCCAAGAGCAAAATCATACGGTCGTCAAGGTTCTAATGCTAGAAATGACCGTGGTGGAAGACATAACCGAAGTGGAAACAATCGAAGAAATGACCGTGGAGGCTACCGAGGCGGTCGTGATGGCGGCCGAGATGGTGGTCGTAGCGGTGGATACCGAGGTGGCCGTGATGGTGGTCGTAGCGGCGGCGGAGGCTACAGAGGCGGTCGTGATGGCGGAAGAGATTCTGGTCGAAGCGGTGGCGGTGGATACCGAGGCGGTCGTG
>ERZ1049444.1653-NODE-1653-length-16290-cov-4.561565_pt1 | contig 16290 bp, 13 predicted proteins | sample MGYA00383101_ERZ1049444 | MGnify/ENA primary metagenome ERZ1049444 (study PRJEB29581, sample SAMEA5548371) | metagenome | biome: marine; feature: coastal; material: water | depth 50 m | study: Short-term variability in the microbial, nano- and picoplankton...
CACCTATTTCACCGATCATGCAAATAGCTTTGGTGCCTCGGTCTCTCTGGAATAATTTCAATACATCAATGAAACGCGTTCCTATAATAGGATCGCCACCAATTCCCACACAAGTTGATTGTCCTATTCCTAGTGCCGTCAATTGACCAACAGTTTCGTAGGTTAAGGTTCCGCTGCGGGAAATAATTCCTATATTTCCTTTTTTATGAATATGGGCCGGCATAATTCCAATTTTAGCCTTACCAGGAGAAATGACACCCGGGCAGTTGGGCCCTACAAGTCTGCTGTTGGTCCCTTGCAAATATTTATAGACATCTACCATATCGCTGACAGGGATTCCTTCAGTTATACATATGATCAATTCAATGCCAGCATCAGCTGCTTCCAAAATCGCGTCAGAAGCAAAAGGCGGAGGAACAAAGATCATAGTAGCGTTAGCCTTTGTTTTGACGACAGCGTCTCGCACAGTATTGAAAACCGGCACGTTTCCTAAAACTTTTTGTCCACCTTTACCAGGGGTCACTCCACCGACTACAGTAGTGCCATATTTCTTTGATTGTTCGGTGTGAAACATGCCTTCTCGCCCAGTGATGCCTTGAGTTATTAGTCTGGTTTTTTCGTCAACAAGTATGCTCATTTTATTGCTTTGACCACTTTTTGGGCTCCGTCCTTCATACCATTTCCGATGGAAAAATTCAGACCAGAGTCTTTAAGAATTTGATGACCTTCTTCCATGTTGGTTCCTTCCATCCTAACCACAACTGGAATTTTTATTTTTAGTTTTTTAGTTGCTGCAACAACTCCCCGGGCAAGAATATCGCAACGAAGAATTCCACCAAAGATATTAATGAAAATACCTTTCACTGAAGGGTCAGAAAGAATAATACGAAAACCATTTTCAATCATTTCCTCATCAGCTCCTCCACCAACATCAAGGAAGTTAGCAGGCTCACCGCCAGACAATTTTATGATGTCCATCGTTGCCATTGCTAGACCAGCTCCGTTAACCATGCAACCAATATTCCCGTCTAACTTGATGTAGTTAAGCTGGAATTTGCTGGCTTCTACTTCCAGAGGATCTTCTTCATCTAGGTCTCTACATTCCAGGGTGTCTTTATGGCGAAACATGGCGTTATCATCTATGTCAACTTTTGCATCTAAAGCTAGAACCCTGTTATCTGAGGTGATGACAAGAGGATTAATCTCCAGCATCGAGCAGTCTTCTTTAATAAATGCGTTGTAGAGATTGATGATGAAAGGGATGATAGCTTTTAATACAGCACCTTCAATATTTAAGGCAAAAGCTATTTTTCTTGCCAGATAGGGTTGTACACCGATCACCGGATCAACCATTTCTTTAATGATTTTTTCAGGAGTCTCTGCAGCAACTTCCTCAATTTCCATTCCACCGGCTTCGCTAGCCATGATAAGAACCTGACTAGTTTCACGGTCGACAAGAATGCCCATATACAGCTCTTTGACTATAGACATACCTTCTTCGATCAAAACTTTTTTAACTAGCTTGCCTTCCGGACCAGTCTGTGGTGTGACGAGTGTCATGCCTAAAATATTGGAAGAATGTCTCTCAGCTTCCGCTGGACTCTTTGCTAGTTTGACGCCACCGCCTTTTCCTCGTCCTCCTGCATGAATTTGGGCTTTGACAACAACAACATCGGTGCCAACTTTTTTGGCAGCCTTAGCGGCTTCTGATTTTTTGGAAATCAAAACCCCGTTGGGCACGGCTACATTATACTTTCTTAAAATCTCTTTGGCTTGATACTCGTGAATCTTCATGAAGTTTAGTGAATTATTATGGGGAAATTTAAGCACGACTTTTAGCATATGAAAAGGGGAGTTGTCAAAACAAAATCCTAGTCTCCTGAAAAGATTTGAATCCACTTATAGGTGTAATTATCCCTTTAATTGGTTTTAATGGGAAGGATGTTGTGAATCAACTTCAATCAGCTTTGTCTAGACACAACTTTAGATGTCTAAATTAAGAATTGCAAAAGAACGAGGAAGTGTAAACTTATGGGACAATTGTATTGCTAGATTGATCAGGTTTTCTCGAGTTAGTACCTTTGACAACTGCGCCAACTTGTTAAGCCTGTTTTCTATATTTGAATTATCAGGTATACCGGAGCATTCCGTTAGTAGTTAAAAGAGTTGAGGTTTTTTAACATTTTGATGCGATTTTTCTTGGTAACTCTTGGACACCTTTCTCAGTATTGGTAGAGGTATGAAACAGTTGTTCCCAAGCATTGTTAAGCGGGCTTAGTATTTTAATGATGTTTTCAAGAGTTTTTCGGTCGGACTTGATGTTCGCTATTGTCAATTGGCTGAGCGTATATTGATACAAAGATTCTAAGCGTAGAGCAACTTCGCCTCCTTTTTCTATATCCAAAGCCAAAGAAAGCTCGCTAATGATATCATGGGTTTTGCTTATATATTTACCTTGTCCTGCGATATCTCCCTCATCAATACTTTTAATTGCCATGGTCGTAAACTTGATGGCCCCTTCATACATCATAATGATAAGACGCCCCTGACTTGATGTGGAGATTGCGTTTTTGTGGTATTGATTGTGATATTGTGATGGTCCCATGCTATTTCATTCCTCGGATTGGTCAGTTTTAATTTTTTTATTTAACTACTAAATAATTTTTTGATTCCATCGATTGATTGGTCAAAGGAATCTCTTTGATTATTTAATCGACCTAGAATAATTTCAAGGTTAGTAAATCGTGATTTCAGGCTTTCTTCAAATAATACAACCCGTTCTTCCATTTGAACTATTGTTTCATCAAAATCAGAAATGGTTTGTGTTGCAGTATCAATTTCCGCTTCTAAGGGACCATTTAGAGATGCATCGGTTAGGTTTGCCAGTATACGGTTAGTGATTTGTGCTACGCCAATGTTTAGAGTAATTGTCCCGTAGTTGCCATTGCTGAGAGATGATATTCTAAAGTTTAGTCCTTCGGCATTAGTTCCCTTTGCTCCGGAGAAATAGTTTCCACTTCCCACAGCATCAATAAATGTGCTGGAACCCGATGCAGCTATCTGAGGGACTCCATTCTGAACTCGTACCTGATAGCCGCCTGGCTGGGTATTATTGGTGAATCCAATAAAGGTCACAGCCGAACTTGAAGTAGAACTGCTGCTAGAGAATAGTTGGCTGACGTTGCCGACATTTGCTGTCAGAGCATCTGTGAAATCTCCATCATCGATGGTCAGAGTTCCATCGCTTATTGTACGAATTCCGATCTGCGAGAGATAACTGAAGTCCCCAGTCACTCCTAATATCTGGTTACTGATAGTTTCACGCATTTTCTGTTGTAGGTTTTGGATAGTAAAATTGGCAAATAAAAGCCCAGTTTCTCCAGTTTCAGTATCCAAAGATAACTCTGAGTTTAAGTGTGATGTCAACTCGTTGTATCCATCTATATAGCCTTGGACTTTGTCTTTGATCGTGTTGGTATCGGAACTTAGGCTAATGGTTCCAGACCCTGCGGACTCAAGAGTTAGAATGGTGCCATCTATGACATCGGAAACTACATTACCGGATTTACTTACAGCAATACCGTCTATTAAGAAATTGGCATTCTGAGCTGACTGAGTTACGGTAAAGTCAACAATATTATCTGATGTGCTGGTGGTACTGATTCCTGCGCCAAAGAGATAACTAGTTACAGTGGTAGGTTTAATCGATATAGCATTATCTGTACCTGTTTTTGACCCAGATAACACAAGGCGAAGAGGGTTGCTGCCACTACCATCATTAAGAAATGATGCCTTAATATCCAATCCAGAATTGTTAATAGCGAGCCTTAGTCCATCTACAGTGTTATTTGTTGAGTCTATAGTAATTGTAGCGGAGGTCGTTCCTGCAACTAAAGTCATTACTCCTTGAGTAACTGCTCCACTTGTAGAAGGAAAACCAGCTGAGACTAGCTTTGACTCTCTAGCAAGGTTATTAACAGTTAAGGAAAAGGTTCCCGATGAGGCTTGGCTGTTAGTGGATAAACTGAGGACTGAGTTTGTATCGGTGGCGCTATTATTGGAAAACTCCGCTTTAGTGGATAAAAAACGTGCTTCTGTATTGAGAGAGTTAACTACACCTTTGAAGGTTTGTAGTCGGTCTCTAAGGTCCTGAAAGCTTAAAAGTTTAGCATCTTCCAACGCCCGCTTGGACTCAACGATATCGATTGGAGAGCGTTGCAATTGAATAAGGTTATCGAGAATGCCTCCGGTGTCGAGATTGGAGTTGATTCCCAGAATTGTTTGAGCCACTTAACGACCTTTCTTACGTAGTAACCTTCAGGTGTATACACGGGTCCTATCTCCTGTTTTATCGGTTTGAAAAAAACGAAACTTTAATCATTTTAAAGTTAAAATTAGGGTCTGTACCAGGTTTGATATGTTTGCATAAGAAACTGATTAAACTACCCTTAAATCTTTTAAACATATGGGGTTGTGAAAAATCATTGATTTGGATGGTGATGATGTTAAATTGACAATAATTATCGTTTATAAATGGGCAGGAATATGTCAGAACAGCTCGGACTTTTCGGAGAAGCAGAAAGTCAGGTAGTAAAAAATACTGCTGCAAACAAGGTAGATGTTCCTCGGGTTCAATATTTTGACTTGGAAACCCAGAAGAGCGCTGATGATGTGGGAGGATGGGATAATATCCATAAAATGGGTTTGGCTGTTGGGGTAATCTGGGACAGTTTAGACCAGGAGTTTTTTACCTACGAAGAAAAGGATGCATCTCAATTGGTAGAAAAATTGCGTACAGCTGATCTTGCAGTAGGGTTCAATATCATTGGATTCGACTATACAGTTCTTCAGCCGTATTCTGATTTTGATTTATATGAAATTAATACCTTCGATATGCTTGTCGATGTGAAAAAGAATCTTGGGTTTAGGCTAAGCCTCAATCATCTAGCGCAACATACTCTCAATGCTGAAAAATCTGCGGATGGGTTGGTTTCTCTAAAATGGTACAAGGAAGGAAAGATAAACAAAATCATCCAGTATTGCCGGCAAGATGTTGAAATTACTAGGGACTTATATCTATTCGGCGAAAAACACGGTTTTGTGAAGTACCAAAGTAGATCAGGGAACAATCTTGAGCTTCAAGTGGACTGGAAAACCACAAATCAGATTTAATTTTTTCTTCTTTAAAAAATTATTTTATATTGCATCAGGCTTTAACTGTTTTAATTAGTTTCTCAATCATATCAGTTGCTTTAATGTGTTCGAGAACCTGACGACAAACTGCTTGGACATCTTCAATCGTGGCGGCAACTCTGTTATCCAGAAGAGCTTTAGCCTTCGCACCCAGAATCAAATATTGTGAGGCTCGTGGTCCAGCTCCCCATTCTATCCATTCTCTTACAAACTCCGGTGTATTTCCATTTTGGTTAGGCCGGGTACTCTGCACCAGCTCTACAGCATACTTGGCAACATGCTTCGAAACTGGGACTTGTGGAACCAGCTCCTGAAACTCGATGACCTGTTTGGCGTTGAGGACTGGCTTTAAGTCTGAAAAATGTCCGGAAGTGGTGGCAAGAGCAATATTAACCTCCTCTTCTTTGGTGGGGTAAGAAACGTTAATGATAAACATAAAGCGGTCGAGTTGAGCTTCTGGAAGAGGATAGGTTCCTTCATGCTCGATAGGGTTTTGTGTCGCAAAGACTAAAAATGGTTGGTCGAGACTATAGGTATTTCCTCCAACCGTAACCTTTTTTTCCTGCATGGCCTGGAGCAAGGCCGCTTGAGTTTTAGGCGGAGTTCGATTGATTTCATCTGCCAGAATTATATTGGAAAAAACCGGTCCCTTGATAAACTGGAATGCTCTCTTTCCAGTTATCGGGTCATCGTGCAGAATGTCAGTTCCAGTTATGTCCGAGGGCATCAAGTCGGGAGTGAATTGGATACGACTAAAGTCTAAGTTGAGAACTTGCGACAGAGTGCTCACTAATAGAGTTTTTGCCAAACCCGGTACGCCGACAAACAGGCAGTGACCCTTGCAGAATAAAGCGACCAAAAGATCCTCAATCACCTTGTCTTGACCTACAATGACTTTACGGATTTCTTGAACTACTTCGTTCTTTGATTTTAATAGTTCTTGCGCCAGCTCCAAGTCTTTCATGATAATCTCCCTGATCAATCTATATAACTGAACTGTTGTGCTTGCAATTCCTTTTCCTTGGTTAACCCCAACTTAGTGTAGACATGGATCAGCCGCATGTGCAAGATCGGGTTAAAAGGGTTGATGCGTATTGCTTTTTCAAAATAAACCTTGGAAATTTTATAATTTTCTTTAGAGAAATAAACTTCTCCCATATTAGCAAGACTGGTGTGAAAATCCGGAAAAAAAGTCAGACTTTCCTTCAAGAGATTTTCTGCTTCATTATACTTTCGGGTTTGTAGGTAGGTCCGCGCAAGCTTGTTGAATAATACCGGAGAATGAGAAGGTGATTCACTCAGAGCTTTTTTATATTCAATGATGGCGGCTTTGAAATGGTCTCTGGATTTTAGAATGTCTCCTAAATATGTAAAGTCTCTTGACCTTCGAGACTCCAATACCGTGTACTCTTTATTTTCCGGCCCTTTTCTGTTTTTAAATTCTGTTGTTAGGGTTTTAATTCCAGGGATATTTTTAAGTTCTAAATTTTTCACCCAACTTTCCCAGTTATTTTGAAATTGCGTTAAATCATAACCCACATGCTTCACAAAGATATCTTTGAACTCAGCCCCGTAAGCAAGGTCTTGTAGTATCTGAGAAAAAATATTTATTCCTTTAATGGCTGCAAGGTACTCCATCATAGAAGATACTTCAGCGTATGCCAGTTGAACGTCTTCTGCTGTTTTTAGTTTTGCAAGGGAGGGCATCATCGATTCTAATGGCACCCTATAGTTGTTTTTTAAAGCATTGGAAAGCACTGTTTCCATGATAGGAGAAAGATATTGTTTATCTCCACGCCAATGAGTCTCGAGATATTTTGCAAGGCCTTCATGCATCCAGAGTGGCAGATGGTTATGACTCTTTTTGGTTAATATGTAATGAACATACTCATGACTAAGGGTATCCATCCAGTTGAATCCACGAACTAGGGAGCCCGGTGATATCATCATAATACGATTATATTTGCATAGTGCCACTGTCCCTGAAGTGCGAATGTCTTTAAGCGTCAATGGAGAAATTTGCGCAAATGGTTTTTGGTCAGGATAGATCTCCACTAAGACCTTTTCTTTCGGGTAGTAATTTAAAATTTTACCTAGAACTCGATAAGACTTCTCCAGAACTTCCTCCGCATAATGGATAAGAATTTCATCAGGTCCTTCTTCAAAACGAAAGATAAAATGTTTAGTTTCTTTCGAAATGAACTTATTGGAAGCTCTGCGAGTGGCGTCGACACGACTTTTGAAGTCTTTGATCTCCTTAAAATTATCTCCGATCTTGAGAAGTGTTTTCCATGATCGCTCATAATTTCCTTTCATGAACTCTATACGAGCTTGAAGAAAATGAGCATCGCCAGACTTCGGATGTTTTTTTAAAAGGTGTTCTGAGATTTTTTCGGCTGATGCTATATCCCAATCTTGGACAAGCTGATATCCATTATAGACAGCATCAGAAATCGTGAGCGATGCAAAACATTTTTCTGACCCACAAACAAAAAAGGTAACTAATAGTAGAATTTTAAGAATTTTTTTCATTGCACCAAATCCTTATAGTACTCGTTAACCAAGCGTTCATAATTTTTTGGTGTTTGTTTCTTCATGGCGTCTAGTATATCTTCACGGAAAGCGCTAGGGACCTTGTACTGATCTTCAGATGGTAGGACTATTTTTTCTTTTTGCATACGGACAGAACCACCACGCCTAGAGTCCCTTCTACTTCCTGTCCCAAGCCTGAGCGGGGTTTCCTGTTTACCTTGGTCTGACATTTGGGTGCCGGAGTTTTTGACTTCATTTAATTGCTTGCGAGTCTCTTGAATTGACCTTAATGCTCTATTTTCCGAATTAACTCCTCTTTGAACCTCTTGGTTTTGTAAGCGGTTCTGGGCATTTTCAAGGTTCCTTTGTGTGTCTCCCATTTTTTGGGATAGAGTTGGCGGGAGCATAGGATTTTCTTGGTTCATCTTATTAAATAATTTTTTCATCTTTTTTGCTTGTAAACTCATTTCCTGCTCTTGTTTGGCTAGTTGATCTAGTTGTGTTTTTTCCTTATCAGTAAGAAGTGATTCGCTATTTTTTTCAATTGAGCGTTTCAAAGAACCTAGTTTTTTAGAAATCTCTGCATTCAGCCGGGCGACTTCTTTCAGGTCCTGTGTTAATCTTTGACTAATATCCTCTCTTTGGTTACGGGTGCTTCGCATGTTACCTTGCCAGCGTAATATTTCAGGGTAAGTATTTTTGAAAAGCACATTAAACTCGTTTAGTTCGTTAAGGTCAGTTAACTCTTTCAAAGTGTCGTAACGTTTCTTGATCTGAGGGAGGTTCTTCTCAAACTCCTTAAAACCTCTGGTTCGAAGGTTGTCCTGCTCAGTCACGAATTTTGATAACTGTTTGCGAGTTTGATTCAGTGCTTTAAAGTTATCTTTTAAATCATTATTGAGGCTGGAGTCGATAGTTTTTTGACTCAAAGATTTTATCTTTTGTCTGGTTTTTGTTTCCTTCAGCATCAATTCCCGCATTTTTATCATTGCCCTATGTTCGCCTAGGTATTTAGAATCTTTCTCTAGTAGGTTTTGGATGGCGATAACATCTTTTTTTAATTCAGCAAAGAAACTTTTGATTAATAAATCAAATTGTTTAGCCTGATTGCGGCGGAGCTTCTGATTGATTTCTGCAGTATTTTTGATGACCTCTTTTTGTTTTTTCTCAAGAGATTCAAGTTTTATCGCGGATTCATTAATTTGCTCCATGACCTGATTGTCTACTAAAGAGTCCATAGACGATTTTGCTTGGTCCAACTGATTAGCCAAATCTCTCAAGTCTTCTGCGACTTTTTTAAGTTGCTCTAGAGCCTCTTTCATTTTTCCTTGACTTGCTAGATCCTTAATTTTTTCAATCGAAGCAAGAGTCTCCTCCATGTTCATGCTTTTATATGCCTTGGCGTTGAGGAACTCATCTGGTGTTGACTGGTTTTGTTGGGAGAGTTTGTCCATCATTTTTTGAAGGGTTTGTTGAATCTCATTAAGCTTTGAGACGACCTGGTTTGAAGTCAAAGGAGACTTTTTATTACGGATATTTTCAAATTCTTCCTGTAGGGTTTGGGTTAATTGAGACAATTGATTTTCAAGACTCATAACCTGATCCATTTTTTGACGATTTGTCATTTTAATGAGATAAAGAATATCCTGCTCTAGGTGATTGACCATTCTGGTATTCAGGGTTTCAATAGTAGTACTTATACTGAAGCTCACTGGCGTGGGTTTTAATACCTTACTTTGTATTTTATTGATTGCGTCAATCTGGTTTTCACGAATTGAGCTCAACCCATTAATGATACTACTTAAAAGGGTAAGATAAGGTTGAGGGAAACTATCAAAGCTCTTAGCATGTTCTTCAATGAGCTGGGCAAGTCCGATAATGTCTATTAATGCATCAATATGTGAGGCTAGGAGCTTCTTTCCATAAAGTTGATCTGTAGTAGTAGTTTTAAGAACATCTCCTTCAACAAGCCCATTTGCCAGTAAGGCAATCATTTTTTCCGACAACTCTTCTTGAAGGCGTACGAGGTTTTCCTGCTCTTTTCTAGTGTCAAAAATATTGAAAGTAAAAATTTCCGACTGACCGGTGTTGGGGCCAGTTACGTTATCGTTATCCTTGATTTCTAAAAAATACTCTACCTTATCTCCGGATTGTAGGTTCTCAAGAGAAAGGCTCCATGTGAAATTACCCGTTACATCTTTCTCCGGCTGTTTAAAGTGTTTGATGCTTTTCGTCAAGGTGGTTCCGTTGATCTGAGCTACCAGATTGATTTGACGGACCCCAAAATCATCGTGGGCTTCATAAAACATTTGTACGCTATCGGTTTCATAGTAAACCGGTTTGGGATTGGTTGGAAACAAAATCACTTGAGGAGATTTATCCTTTTCCAGCTCTATTGAATACTTTTTTTGGAGTAAAACCTTTTCCTCCTGATGAGATTTTACTCTGAACTGGTAATAGCCTTTTTCGCGAACCATGAAAGAACCTTTTAGGTTTTTTGATTCACTTAGTAGCATTATGAAATTATCACGGTTGTTCATCACCAGTTCTGCTCTCTCTAATGGCAGATTGCTATTGCCTGTAATTTGCACTTCAGTTCCTGGTAACGCTTTGAGAGAACCCTCTTTAAGTGTTTGCCTTTTTAAATGTGTGTATGCGGGAAACTCTAAGCTTAGAGACAGGTTTTTAATTTGATATGCTACCTTTTTTTCTATAGGTTTAGCGTTTTCTTGATCTTTGCTTTCGATTGCCTGAGTAAATACCTGCCGATCTAAAGATAACGATTTCCAGAAATCAGGCAAAAGAGAGGTAACCGCAATTAGCGCAAGAAATGTTACGAGAAATATGTTTCGCAGGGGAATAACTTGTTGACCGCTAACCACAGAGTCTGGATTTAGCTTTTGAATTTTAGTTTGCGTGCGCTCAAGTTGTTCGCGAATAAGAGATAGCGAAAAGGGCGATGGTTGTTGATCCGTTAAATAAAATTCTAGTTGTGTGGCATTGATTAGAGAGTTATTTAATTCTGGGTATTTAGCTTCTGTTAGAAGCGCGGCCTTTTCTCTATCTATTCGAGAAAATTCGACGGAGGAGTGAAGATGCCAGCCCAACAAAACTATAATGGAGACTGACCATCCATAGCTTAATAAAGTAGACTGAAAATAAGAAAAGGTACCGAACACTAAGGCGTACCCGGCTAAAACGGTTAAAACTATGAATGTGATCTGAATGAATAGTACCCGGTTCCATTTAGCCTGAACCCGGTTGAGAAAGTGATGGATTTTTGAATTTGATTCCATAGGTCACTATTAATATTTCATTATCAACACATTTTATTACAGTAGAACTTTGAGTCTCAATTAATAAACTTAATAATTGTTGAGTTTTATAGTCTTTTCTACGCTCTATGCTGTGGTCTTGAAGTAAAAATTTTCCAAAGTTATCAATAACAACAAGAGTTAAATTCTATTTTCTATAACGACTTTATTCTTTGGGTGCTTTTCTTTTAATTATTTTTGTCTTTGCTTCTTAACGAATCAAACAGGTCGAAAGGAATAGGTATATAAGTATGTGTGCCGTCACCGCTTGAAAGATCGAGAAGAGTTTGAAAGAAACGAAGTTGTAATGCTGGTGGGTGAGCTCCAATCAGATCTGCTGCATCACAGGTCTTCTGCGCTGCTTCAAATTCTCCCTGAGCATTGATGACTTTAGCTCGTCTCTCGCGTTCTGCTTCAGCCTGCTTTGCGAGTGCACGTTGCATCTCCTGCGGTAGGTCAACATTTTTGACTTCTACATTGGCAACCTTGACCCCCCATGGTTCGGTCTGTTCGTCAATCACTTTTTGTAGATGAGTGTTGATCTCTTCACGGTTGGAGAGAAGATCATCTAGGGTGCTCTGCCCCAAAACACTTCGCAAAGTTGTTTGTGAAAGTTGAGAGGTTGCGTAGAGATAGTCTTCTACTTCAATAATGGCTTTTTTAGAATCGATAACACGGAAATAAAGTACTGCGTTAACCTTCACTGTCACGTTATCTTTGGTAATGATATCCTGCGGAGGGACATCCATTACCACAGTACGCAGGCTGACCTTGACCATTTTCTGGATTCCGGGTACAACGACGATGATTCCCGGACCTTTGACTTTCCAGAATCTTCCGAATAAGAAAATAACTCCTCTTTCATATTCACGCAAAACCTTGAACATACTGAAAGCCAGTATGGCGAGCAATACTAGCGGGGTCATAAGAAAATCCATAACAGTCCTCCTGATATTATTGGATGCTTATATTGATGATAACAACTTTTGCAAGCTAAGTCCGAGTTTATATTGCTTGTTTAGAATGTTAAAATATATATATGTTTTCATATTTAAAACTTTTTATAGTTCTTTTTGCTATTTTCACATTGGTAATATTGGAGGGGCCGGCTTCGGCAAAGCCACTAGATGTTTTGATTCAGAATGAAGTTGATGATGCTGGCAATGTGAACCTTTTGTTAACCTTAAAAAATTCAGGTTCACGTCCGATTTATCATGTTCGTCCGATGTTCCATTTCCACCACTCGATGTCTATGATGTCGAAAATCATGCGTTTGGATCCTGGCCAGAGCATCACTCTAGAGAATGACAAGCATCCTCCGGTAAGGCGAGTAGGACGCTATCCTTTGACTGCGATGATAGAATTTTGGCTGCATCCAAATGGTGGTACCAAACAATCGGTTCTGTTCACAGACTCATTTTTTTTTAAAGAGCCCTTGGTATCTAAAGTAGAAGGAAACCTTGCGTCTGTAACCGACTTGGATTCTTCCATCTTGAAGGTGTTTCTTAAGAATCGTTCGGAATCCCTTAAAAACATAAGAATGATGCTATTACTACCTCCTGGGATAGAAGCAAAAGATTTTTCGGGTGTGATGGGGTTTACCATGCGTGGAGGTGAAGCAAAGAACTTTGAAATCAGAGTATTTAGACGAGATAATTTAGAGCGGGATCGTTTTCCTGTTCGCTTGATGATAGAATATGGAGAAATGCTTAAGCATTATTCGAGTGAGATCAATGGCACAGTGCGCTTCTCTCCTGTTTGGTATTCCATGAAGTACATGCCGCATTTTACCGTTTTAGCATTAATGGCGCTGATTCTTTTAGGCTATTATTACAGAATTTATAATAAAAAATAGAAAGGGTTCTTTTATGACTCAAGCAACAGCTCGGCACATTTTGGTGAAATCTAAAGAGGCATGCGAAGATTTGAAAAAGCAAATTGAGGGTGGTGCAGACTTTGGTGATTTAGCTAAAGAACACTCTGACTGCCCCTCAGGAAAAGAGGGTGGTAGCCTAGGTTCCTTTGGTCCCGGTCAGATGGTCCCAGAGTTTGACACGGTTGTTTTCAATGAAGAAGTAGGCGCTGTTCATGGACCTGTTCAGACTTCGTTTGGATATCATTTGATAGAAATTACCAGCCGCAGTTAGGAGAATGATATGGCAATTGCTACATTTGGTGCAGGATGTTTCTGGGGAGTGGAATTAACTTTTCAAAAAACCCAGGGTGTTATATCTACTTCTGTTGGTTATGCGGGTGGTACTTCCGTTAACCCTACTTATGAAGATGTTTGTACCGGGCGAACTATGCACGCAGAAGTGGTTCGGATCGAATTTGATCCTTCTGTCGTTTCTTATGAATCGCTTCTTGATGTGTTGTGGGACTGTCATGACCCAACAACATTAAATCAGCAGGGACCGGATATGGGCACTCAATATCGCTCTGTTATTTTTTTTCATTCAGCTGAGCAGGAAACAGCTGCCAAGGCGTCTAAGGCAAATGCAGACCAATCAGGGCGTTTTGGGTCAGCTATTGTTACAGAAATTAGCCAAGCACCAGAATATTATATTGCGGAAGATTACCATCAAAAATATCTTGAAAAACGAGGTCTTGGGAACTGCCATTAGTAGCTTGTGGGAAAAAGATCTCTATGTATAAAATAATGAGCAAAGAGTGAGGTTCTACTATGAAATTTAAAGTCAAACACTTTTTGGGTATAACGTTTTTATGTATTGTTGGTTTTTTGCCGACTAAAGCCTTTGCTGAGGACTCGTTCTACGAGCCTGTCCCGGCTATGAATTATCCTTCTGATAATAAATGGTCTGAAGCCAAGGAAGAACTTGGCAAAATGCTTTATTTTGACCCTCGGCTTTCGGGAAGTAACTGGATAAGTTGCGCTACCTGTCATAACCCGGGGTTAGGTTGGAGCGATGGCTTGCCACGCACTATTGGCAATGGTCAGAAAGAGTTAGGACGTCATTCCCCTACTGTAATTAATAGTGGCTTCTTTGCTTTGCAAATGTGGGACGGGCGTAAAAAGTCTTTGGAAGATCAGGCGACAGGTCCTATTGGTGCATCCGGAGAAATGAACCAGGATTATGACTCGTTGATAAAAGAACTGAAGGCTCTTCCTGGATATGTCAGCTTGTTTGATAAGGTTTTTGGTAAGAGTTCAATCACTATGAGCAATATTGCCAAGGCGATTGCTACCTTTGAAAGATCAGTTGTTTCTAAAAACTCTCCTTATGATAAATATTGGGCAGGGAAGAAATCAGCTATGTCTAAATCGGCAGTAAACGGTATGAATCTGTTTTTTGGAAAAGCCAAATGTTCTATCTGTCACAACGGCCCGGTTTTTACAGATAGCGGATTCCATAATATTGGTGTCAAAGCTGAAGGTCCCTTGAAGGTAGACCTTGGTCGTTATAATGAAACTAAGGCGGGTTTTGATAAAGGCGCCTTTAAAACACCAGGCCTGCGCAGTATCAGTCAATCTGCACCCTACATGCATAATGGGACAGAAGCTACCTTGGAAGACGTGGTTGCTTTTTATGATAGGGGAGGGGATGTGAAAGAAAACTTGAGCCCGTTTATAACGCCTCTTGGGTTGAACGCGCAAGAGAAAAAGGCTTTGGTAGATTTTTTAAAAGCTCTCGATGGCGAACCCATAAAAATCATCTTACCAGATTTGCCATAAAACTTATGGAGATATAAAATAGGTTCTGGAGAAATCCAGGGCCTTTTTTTATTCGCTTTTGGCTTTTACTAAAGTGAGAGCCATTGTAAACCAACCAATCATAAAGCAGAGTCCGCCCAAGGGAGTGATAGGGCCTAAAAAACGTGGGCCATCAAAAACCAGCCCATAAAGACTACCGCAAAAAAAAAGTATTCCAACATTGATCCAAATGGCAGAGCGTTTTAATTTGCGCCCTATCTCGCCACCGATCAGAAAAATAAGAAGACCAATAATCATCAAGCTAAATGCATGGTAGCCAAGATAGTCTGTGGCGGTGTGAAATGTGGCGAGTTTTTTTTCAGTCAAACGAGCCTTTAAAGAATGTGCACCAAAAGCACCAAGCATTACGCTTAACCCTGCTAAGGCTGCGCCTAGAGATATCAATCCTAGACCTTTTTTTACAATTGGCCCGCTATTTTCTTGCACGTTATCTGAACTTTCTTTATTGATGTGATTCACTTCATCGTTCATTGCAGAATCCATTTAAATCGTTTTTCTATTCCCGCACTCTCTTCTCTTTTGTTGTCACGTTCGTAATAGCGCCTTTTCTTTTCTGGCTTCATTGTCAGGCTAACCTACTATGTTATATCTACGCGCGCGGTATTTCACTCCAAAGTCTTTGCCTGCGATTTCCTTGCATCGTGTTTCATCGACTCCGCGTTGGTGAGTAACTATGGACGCTTGTACCTCGGGTATATGCTTTTTTGCTTCTTCAATAAATTCTTTTATTTTTTCGTATATGCCATTACGAAACATGGGTAAGGGTTGGCAAATCTCATCGTAGGCTTCCGAAGAATCAGCATTTAGACTTACAGAAACCTCATCAATCAGGCCTGACAACTCGGGTAAAATATTGCGTTTATTGATAACGTTTCCGTGGCCATTGGTATTTAGTCTCACGCGTCCACCGGAATCTTTAATTTTTTTGGCCACCTCTTTTATGACATCTAGTCTGAGAGTGGGTTCTCCAAATCCACAAAAAACCACTTCATCATATTTTTTTGGATCATCGATGGATTCCCAAACTTCTTTTGCTGTTGGTTCTCGGTCTAGTTTTAGATTGTAACCTTGAACTACAGGTTTAGTAAGTCGGGTGCAGAATACACAATCGGCAGTGCAACGTTGTGTTAGGTTGAGATAAAGTGAATTGCGAATTTTGTAAGAGATAATTCCTGTTTTTGCTTGTTCACCAATTCCAAACAATTCGAAAAAATTAAGAGCCATAGTACGCTCTACATCTTCAATTTTTAATCCACGAATTTCTGCTAGTTTTTCAGCTGTAAAATTTACATATGCCGGTTCGTTACGCTTGCCACGATGCGGCACTGGTGTAAGGTAAGGGCAGTCAGTTTCTGCAAATAAACGATCGGCAGGAATATTTTTTGCAACATTGCGTAGCGTATCTGATTTTTTAAAGGTTACTGAACCGGAAAAGGAAATATAGAAACCCATTTCCAAGGCGGCGTCGGCCAACTCTTGATCTCCTGAAAAACAATGAAAGATTCCCGAATGGGCTGT
>ERZ1049444.1658-NODE-1658-length-16271-cov-4.106315_pt1 | contig 16271 bp, 8 predicted proteins | sample MGYA00383101_ERZ1049444 | MGnify/ENA primary metagenome ERZ1049444 (study PRJEB29581, sample SAMEA5548371) | metagenome | biome: marine; feature: coastal; material: water | depth 50 m | study: Short-term variability in the microbial, nano- and picoplankton...
TACTGCGATGGCGGCCAAGGAGGAAAACGAACGAGTTGTTCTCTGTGAATAAGTGCAACTGGGGGAATAGGTGTAGAGTTTCACTGGGCACATTGGAGTCAGGATAAACAACACTCTATTTTTCCACGGTCACCTTGTTTCTTAACGACTGGAACCGTTAGTTTGTGCGAGATGAGCCAATAGCGGTGGGTACTATTCGACAAGTCGTGATGCACCTATGCGTTTTTGGCAAATGTGCGTGTGGCGAATATTCTTACGATGGTGTTTTTCAAAGCGGTGCACAGAAAATGATGGTAAGCAAAGAGATTCACGGACAATCAAGTTTTGTTTTAGAGAACGATGTCGTTTCGCTGGCAATTACAAAACAGGGTGGGCATATGGCCCCAGTCGTATTCGGGGCAGCCAATGAGCAGCAGATTCGCCCATACTACGTAAGCCCCTGGCAAGAAGAAGACCGGTCGGATATGCCGGCTGAGGTACTTGTCCCGTTGCGAGGAGATTTTTTTTGCCTGCCCTTTGGTGGCAATGCACAGCCCTACCAGAATCAGAATCATCCAGTTCATGGCGAGACTGCCACAGCTGAATGGACGTTTGTAGATTCTGAGGAAGTGGAATCAGGAATCTCGAGATTGAGACTTGTGCTTGATACGCGTGTCAGGAAAGGACGAGTCACAAAAGAGATTACGTTACGCGATAGACACCCCGTCATTTATCAGCGGCACTGCGTCGAAGGTTTTGTAGGACCAAGTCCCGTCGGACACCACGCTATCCTTGAGATGCCGGATGAAGAAGGGACTTTTGTAATTTCTACGAGCCCCTTTAGACTCGGCATGACCAATCCCGGGGTATTTGGTGATCCGGCAGCGGGAGAGTATCAGATGCTCGCGGAAGGGAAGAGCTTCTGTGATCTACGGGAAATCCCCACACTTTTCAGAGATCCGGCCGTGGTCGATTGTTCGCGGCTGCCGCTTCGCCGAGGATTCACCGATCTCTTCGCCGTGGTTGCTGACGCGGAATCATTGGCTGGCAAACCGGCCTGGACTGCTGCCGTCAACACGAGCGAGAACTGGGCTTGGTTTTCTTTGCGTGACCCTAGGAAACTGCCAATGACTGCTTTTTGGCTTGAGAATCATGGTCGGCATTCCTTTCCTTGGAATGGCCGTAACCAATGTCTTGGTGTGGAAGATATCTGTGGTTATTTTGCTGAAGGAATAGCTGCTTCGGCAAGAGCGAATCTGCTGACAGAGCAGGGCATCGCCACAGCGATTGATTGTACAGAAGACTCCCCGCTTGATATCCGAAGTATTCAGGCAGCAGTACCCGTTCCCGTTGGCTTTAACCGTGTAGAGCACATCGATTTTAGAGATAAATGTCTAAGATTAATCTCAGACAGCGGCTCGTCCGTTGAGGTGACTGTAGATCATTCGTTTGTACTTGGCGACGAAAATTGTCGGTAGACGACAGAGTCTTCGCAATAGTTTGCGTTATTTCACCAACTGGCCGTCTGCCATTCCTGCCAAGTTATTTAGGGCTTCTTGTTCAATGTCAAAAGTGAGTCCACGGACTGCTCCATCGGCAGTTGCAAACATGACAACACCAGAGTGAAGGCTCGTGAACAATGGTTTGGCGCGGCTTGGAGTGTCCCCCAAACCGTTAAGTACAGGCCACCCTTCGGCGCCCAGCCACGTAATAAAACCGGCATTCTCGCCAAATAGAAGGGTGTTGCTTGTTCCGTCGCGAGCATGCCTGAGAGAGCGTGGAATCCTGTTTACGAATAATCCGGCATATTGTTTTTCCGATGGTGTATTTCCAGCCTTTCCCGATACGCCCACATAATTAGATCGCCCATAGTCTTTTTCTCTACGCCCTCTAATTTCTACTTGTATACCGTCCGCAGTTTCGTAGGTAAATGTTGTGTCGATGCAAAAGTCATAAGGACCGAGGAGTGCTGAGGGGCATAGAAAAACACGCGGTTGGGTAGAGGCTGCTTCTTTTGTGGATTTGCCAGCTGCCCAATGCCCAAAATAATTCTGTCCGGGATACTTACGAGAATGTTGGCGAAGAAGAAGTGGGTTCAGCTTATCCTGTGTGCCGCTTTCTTCAATAAAACTGAGAAGTACTGGTAGCATTCCAACGTTCGAAAAATCGAACTGCCAGGGAGGCGCCTCTGCTACATCATTCAATCCATTTCCGTTTGCATCCCATGGCCCGAGAAAACCTATTGGTAGGCGACGGTGGATGGAGTCATAGGCGTTGGCAGCGAGTGCCATCTGCTTGAGATTACTGGTGCACGCTATTCTTCTCGATGCACCACGAGCTGTTTGAACCGCTGGAAGAAGCAGCGCTACCAGAATACCGATAATGGCAATGACTACGAGTAATTCGATGAGGGTGAATCCCTTCGTGGAGCGGTATACAGACACGTGAACCTTTCTAGATTCTGAACTCGTTGTTGACCCTTTAATACTAGTCCGTACAAAAACATTTCATGAGTGAAAACTACTTTGATTACGTATGCAAATTCGAAGGCGTTACTTACAGCGTAATCGTTTCTATTGGCAGGCCGATGGTACGAGGCAAAGGGAATTCAGCGTTCTTTAATTGTGCTCTTCTATATTTATGGGATCATTCGATGTTCAATTCAGCTTTAGGACGGACTGTAAATACACCTACCACTAAGGCCGCTCCAGCTTGAACCGCCTCACCGTCAGCGGTCACACGGATTGCCAATCCGCGTGTAATCGGACGCACAAGTAGGGTTACTTCGCCTTGCAGTCCAAGGTTTTTGACAACCATCGCCATTTCTGGTGGGAGCCCAACAACACCGTCGAAAAGTGACTCGAGCCGCACATTGGCCGTTGCAATCGGCCGGAAGTCATCGATAGCACGACCCGTTATTGCGTTGTATTCGCTGTCGTCTGCTGCTCGTGTCATGGCATATATGCATTTATCACCAATGGCGAGCGTCACTTTTCCAAGTGGCATCATTTCTATATCGTGAAATGAAAAACTGTCATCTTTTGCCACGTCAAATTCAACGTCGGTTTCGTCTAAGAGACCCTTCAGCTGGTCAGTCATTGCACTACCATCGGCTATTCCCATTCCCAACACGACATTGGATACCGCTTGTTCTTTATTTTGGTTCTTAGGTGGTGCCACGCCAGCAACCAACTCAAAGGCTCCATATTCTGAAATCTGGGGTAAAATAACAGCGAAGAGTTTTTGTACTACCGCCCTTAATTGGTCCTGTTTTATTTGTGTCAGCAGGGCCTTCTCCATTGCCTCAAGCTGAGTAGCATCATTCAAATTCTGGGCGATTTGAACTTGCAACGAGTATTGTCCCTCCTGTGGAGGCAGACCCAGGCTTGGCTCAACGTCACCTGCCGCCTCCCAAAACGTACCGGCCGCACCACCCTCTGCAAAGATTGTTCGACTCTCCAGAAAAATTCGATCAGTCTGTTTATCAATAGCGAGGCCGAATAAAAGTGCCTCAGTTTGAGCCAACGACTCACTTGCTATGTCTTTATCGAATCCAGAGATTGGTAGTGCACCAAAAAATTGTAGGGCGGAAATCTCTTGCGATCCTAAACCCTGCTCGGCAGTGTTTAGAAATGATTCTTTCAGGGTGGCTGGAAGTCGTGATGGAAAGAGTTTCACTCCAACAGAAAGATGGCTGGTAATACTCCTTAGCATGTCTTGTGGATCGTTTATGCTGGGGGGTTTACCTTTGACTGTCACCACAACCCAGTCCCCGGCTCCAGTCATATCAACCATACTGCGGAAAGGTACTCCAGAGAATGTCTCCATAAGGGCGTCTGGATCCGTTGTTGGTAGGAAGCCATGAATACTTGATGCTTCTCCATCAACAGTGACAACAATACCAATTGGTCGTTCCGCATCGAGGCCCTTAAGTCCTTTGCCTCCTGTAGCCATCATTGCATAGGTGTCTGGTAGCCCAGCCAGCATCGGAAATCCTACGAGGCCGCCAATCCACGCACACTGTTCTCGGATCTCAGCAAAGCTGTCACATGCCGCGACAGCAAAAACCGTCGGTGTTTCGTCCTCAGCGCGGGTCATTATCGGCAGTGACGTGCCAACGAGAACGAGAAGCCAACTCATAAGCCGTCGCAATCGTATATCTGATGTAAATCTCATGTGATCCCTTTGTTTTTGCAACTTCTTAGTCCTGTAGACAAGGGGATTTGAAGCCCTTGTTTTTGTCTATTCTGTGTTTTTAGAAACTCAATCCTGTACCCGGGGGCAGAAACATCTCATTGCACTTCTAACGAGTATCTTGTATCCCAGCGAACCGCGATCTGCTGGCGAATGAGGTATACCACTGATCGGCAACTCCCAGACATCCTTTGTGTCAATAAGAGTAGTCTATCAAAACTTATTTTTTTGCGGGAAGCATCACGCCCTTTGGTAAAAATGAGACTTCACGATCATTGCTCAGTGCCTCGCCGGGCGTTGACCGTCCTTTTTGAACAATGTCATCGAGTAGTTTCAGGAGGTGCCGCACTTTTTCAGGATTTTTTTCAGCAAGATTTGTTGTTTCAGCAATATCTTGACTGAGGTCATAGAGTTGAAGCGGCGGTAACCCTTCAGCCTTTGCTACCTTCTCCTTTGGAATACTCCAACCGCCACTGCCGTAACAAAGGCATAGCTTCCATTTTCCTTCTCGGATAGCAAACGAACCATCTATGGAGTGGCTCACCAGAGCCGTTCTATCTGAAGACCTCTTCCCGTGAAACACGGGCAGCAGGCTATAACCATCTTCACCACCGATGGCGTGATCAGAGTGGTTCACAATCTCTGCCAGAGAAGTGTAAATATCAGTATGACATGCCAACGCTTGTGTCGTCGTCCGCGGTGCAATATGACCGGGCCACTTCACAATGAGGGGAACCCGATGGCCACCCTCGAAAATGTCAGCCTTATGCCCACGAAAGATGCCACTGGGATTGTGGCCATGTTCTTTGAGAAGATCAAAGTTCGCCTGTGGGGAGCAACCATTGTCACTTGTAAAAATGACCAACGTATTGTTTTCCAACCCGTTTTTCTTCACACAATCAAGCAATTCACCCATGAGATAATCCACCTGCATCACAAAATCGCCATACGGATTAAGACCGCTTGCATCACGGAATGGTGGCACTGGAACAATAGGGGTATGAGGCGCTGGAAGAGGGAAATACAAAAAAAATGGTTTTCCGTTCCTGGCCTCTTCACTACGATCGTTGACATATTCCATAGACTTATCGAAAAGATGAGGGAGTACCTCCTGAATATGAAAATCTGAACCGATTGGACCTTTTCGGTACCATCCATATTGGTCGTCTTTGGGTGACACGCCCTCTTCTCGATCAGGCATAGCCGTGACACGGCCGGTATCAACCCAGACATAGGGCGGCATATCCAGAGAGCCGCAATGCCCGTAGTACTTATCAAAGCCATTGATATCTGGCCCGTTTTTTACCGGTTTTGAAAAGTTGATTTCATTTCCGTCTTTGGTCCAGTCCCACCCGAGGTGCCATTTTCCGATCATGGCCGTGTGGTACTTTGCATCCTGCAAAAGATGTCCAAGAGTCGGCCGCTCTGCAGGGATAAGGTGTTCACTGCGCCCGCTGAGAACTCCTCGTTGAAGCCGCGACCGCCAATTATATCTACCGGTCAACAAGCCGTATCGTGTAGGCGTACACACTGAACTTGTTGTGTGTGCGTCGAAAAAAGTCAGCCCTGCATCCGCCAGTTCCTGAAGTCGCGGCGTAGAAATTTGACAATTTGGGTTCGTTGGAGAAATATCACCGATCCCAAGATCATCAGCCATAACCAGAATGATATTCGGCTTTTCTGTTGCAGCTCCAACCTTTCCTGTGAGCCCCACCAAGAGAATGATTAGTATGATAACAAGGTGATGCAGTTTGAGAGTCATGTTGGAGATTCTCATAAATTTACTTTAAATGGTTTCACACCCCATAGTGTCAAGATTGGGAATATTTAGCCAATGAACAAACCACAACGACTTCATGTCCAATTCCTATGCCTCATTACGTTTTTTATTGGAGCCCTGCAAACCACGGCACTTGCGGAAACCGAGTTCTCAGGTGTAAAGACGTTGTTTCATGGTTTTACCATGTTTCATGACACCGTTTCTGGTGAACGTATTGTGGTTCCGACCATACCAGCTGCTGGCAAGCCTTGGGTGTGGCGGGCGAGGTTCTGGGGACACGAGCCACAGTTTGATCTCGCCATGCTCAACCGAGGGTTTCATCTTGCGTTCTGTGATGTAGGCAATCTTTTCGGAAACGAGGAAGCCATCAATATCGGAAATCAATTTTATAAAAAACTTGTCACACAGTATGACTTCTCACCCCGACCTGTCCTTGAAGGCATGAGCCGTGGTGGGCTCTTCGTTTACAACTGGGCACTAGCGAATCCAGATTGTGTTACAGCTATTTATGCTGATGCGCCAGTGATGGATTTTAGAAGCTGGCCTGGCGGCAGACGGGCTGGGAAAAAAGGGCAGGGTTCCAAGGCGTGGGACACGTGCCTCAAGGCGTACAGACTTTCACAGAGTGAAGCCCTCACATACAGCAAAGGGCCTCTCAATCTGTTGCATGTTTTAGCAAAGGAAAAAATTCCAATCATTCATGTCATCGGTGAAGAAGATACAGTCGTACCCCCAGTTGAAAATACCAACATCGCGGAGGTGCAATACACCAAACTTGGCGGCACAATACAGGTGATTCGAAAACCAGGGGTCGGCCACCATCCACATTCACTCCATGACCCCGCACCACTCGTTGAATTTATTGAACGTGCGTGGAAGGCCGCTGAAACCATAGGTCATCACCACACGCCGTAAGACCACGAGCCTGTTCCAGAGAGTGACAGAGTTTCAAACTCAACACATATAAGCGAATAGGCTCACGTGATCATGCATGCCTCTTTGATATCAACAACGATTCCAGTTTTTTCGCACAATGTGGAATGCTCGCATGTGAAAAATGCTGCACTGTGTGTTCAGGCACCTATTTTTGAAAGACAACAGTGCGTATCGATTGTGGTGGCAAAAGAACATCTGCGTGTATGCTTTTACAATTTCGTGATCTATCTGTCTGATGAGTTGAGACAAGTGCATATCCGCTGTCAATTTGAAATGAAGGATTCATTGTATTTTCTGAATCATTAATAACAATTGCAACGAGACGAGTATCGTCTTTGTTTACAAAAGCAGATGTGTGAAGATCGGAAGCACTATTCGTTTCAACGCGTCGGTAGCCGGGTCGTATGAATTTTGAATATTGAGAGAATACATAGAACTTTTTGGTGCGTTCTGCAAAGGACTGGTACTCACCGACCTGATCGGCCGGTGCGCACACAAGAGCTAACCCTTCATCACGGTGTTTCTGGCGAACCTTTTCGTCTTTTTCTTCACCAGGTGCTACTGAATAGATGAGGCCCCACCAAAGGAATGCACTTGCTTGTGCATCGACGAACGTGGTGTGCATGTAGCGAGCAGCCTGAATTGCTTTCTGGTGTTCCGTGAGGTCCGCTGTCCACCCATATGTGTGCCAATCATTTCCATTCCACTGAGCACCGGTGGTTTCAGTCATCCATAATTTTTTTTCCGGTATGTATTCTTGAACAAGTTCCCCAAGTTTTTGAGTGTTGCCGACAAGTATCTCAAAATTGCCGTCCTGATCATTCTGGTAGCTGTCATACATATGGTATGCCGCAATATCGACGTCTCGGCTCGTAAGGGCAGGAAGAAAACGCATAAATTCACTCGCGTCTGGACCTATGTAGGCAAGGTCAGGAGCGGCGATCATGATGTCGGAGAGTTGTTTTTCGTCGAGGCGTGGCTGAATAAATTGTTCGATGAACGTCTTGAGACGCTCCGGTTCCCAGCGGCATGTTTGTGTGCCTTCATGAGACCAGTTCGACTCATTTTGGACACCAATAGCCGCTACGTTAATGCCTAGAGAATGATAAAACTGCACACGCGAGAGAAGCTCATCTGCCCATTCTTCCATTCTGTCATCACGGAGTATGTACTGCTCGGTGCCATTAATTTGCTCAGCACGTAGCCAGTACTCAGGTTCAAGGTGCGTCGCGGATCGAGGTTGCCAGAAGGTCAAAAGGACCTGGAGTGATGGATTTATGGCCATCGCTCGCTTGAGGAGAGAAACATTGTGATCCATCAATCCTGACTTGGTGACCTCTCCTTGCACGCGCAGAATATTTGCCTGGAGTTCGCCCAGGGTTGCCTTGAGTGCCTCATCATCGGCTTTTGTCGCCCAGAACGCTACAGAGCCACCGAAGCCATCGATTCGCTGTCGTTTCTGTGCGTTGCTGATGTCAATCTTAATTGTGGTTGGTTCAGGATCTTGGATGGTGAGTGGGGGAAGGCTGCGTTCTGGATCTGCTTCGGTGATTCTTTTCCGCAGTTCTTTTTGAACTGTGGTGAGAGCTTCTGAATAGGCTGGGTTCTCGAAACAGTTGGTCTCTTCACCAGGGTCATGTTGGAGGTCAGTGAGTACTTGAGCCCGTATCTTCTGAGTGTCGTTATGGAACCATTCGGTGTATCGAAAGTTTTTCATTCGGATGCTATGGCCCATTGACTTCCATGCTGGGTATGAACTGTATGCGCTGTAACGGTGGCCAGATTCTGGATTTTCAAGCAGTCTACGGAAACTTCTGCCTTGGCAATGACTGGGTGTTTGGATACCAGTGAGATCACACAACGTCGGGTAGAGATCAATGAGCTCAACCAGGCGGTCTGTTATCTGCCCTGGTTTCATCCTTGGGTCCCGAACAATAAGCGGGACACGTGTGTCACATTCGAAATTCGTGTGCTTGCACCACGATGAATGATCACCAAGTTTCCAGCCATGGTCGCCCCACAAAACAACAATTGTGTTGTCCGCCAGGCCTTTTTCCTCCAAAGCTGTCAAGACCCGACCAACATTCGCGTCTACGAAGCTGGCGGCTGCGGCGTATCCGTGCAGAAGCCGTTTGTTGAGAGATTCTGGAAAATCTTTTGGTCCGTTTCCAACATAATCGACATACCGCTGCATTTCATTTGCCTTCGTAAAGGCAGCATCTTCCGGCCAGCGTGGAGGGCGGCCGCTATTTCGTGGCATTGAGAAGCTCTCGCGATCATAAAGATCCCAGTACTTCTTGGGCGCTACGAATGGAAGGTGTGGCTTTGTAAATCCGACGGCAAGAAAAAATGGCTCGCCCTGACTCTTTGCCAAGTCGTCTAATACTTCGACGGCACGTGAAGCGCGTTGTGCGTCTATATATGTTTCGTCTGGCACGTCGGCCTCTTCAGTCATCGGTCCCTCAGGTGGTGCATGTTCGCTCCCCTTTGATTTCTCTTGAAGGGCCTGTTTGACTAAAAGTTTGTTTTCTGGCAGCGCGTACTCGCTGGTTGTGACATCAATCCATCTGTCCCAATGTGAGAGGTCACTTGCTGGGCCACCCTTATGGCCATGGTAGATTTTCCCCATGCCGATGGTTCGATACCCTTGTTCGCCAAAGTACTCGTTCATCGTCAGGAGATTTGGAAATCGTTCTCGCCATCCGCTGACGTGAAAGGTCTGTTCACCCGTATTGGTTGGATAGAGACCACCCATAAGTGAAAGCCTCGATGCACCACAGACGGCCTGTTGGCAATATGCTCGGTTAAATCGAACGCCCGAAGCCGCAAGCTTGTCTATGTGTGGAGACAAGACATGCCGGCCATAACAGCCAAGTTCAGGTCGAAGATCATCAATTGCGATGAACAGAATGTTTGGCTTTTGGATTGAGTCTGAGGTTGTTTTCGTCGATGACAGCTCCTTTGGTTCGTCAAATGTTGAAATCGGCTTGCGAACTGTGATTTTCGTACCAACAGCTTGTGGTGATGATGAAGATGAAACAGTCTTGACGACGACTGGCTCTGAAAGGTTTGCTGAACTTCCACCAACCCGCAGGAGATATTTCCCCTCTGGCAGTACTCGCTCAAGTGCAGTGTTATGAAAAAAAAGATCGTCTGCTGCCAAGGGCATTGTGATTCTTGCTGATTCACCCGCTTGTAGTGTTGTTCGGCAGAACCCTTTGAGCTCCAGAGTCGGTCGAGCGATCGCAAATTCTTCTCCACTTACATAAAGCTGCGAGATTTCCGTTCCGGGCTTTTTGCCGGTGTTTTTCAGTGTGAATTCAACATCAACGGTAGTGCCCTCTTTTATTGTGTCTTTTGACACGGAAACATCGGAATAAGTAAACGTTGTATAGCTTAAACCGTGACCAAAAGGGTACTGAGGACTGTTGGGCGAATCGAGGTAGTCGAAGACAAGTGAACTTCCGTGTTGGCTGTAATGTGCAGGAATATGCCCAACTGTTCGTGGCCAACTCAGTGTTAGCTTCCCTGATGGATTTACTTTTCCGAAAAGAATTTCAGCAAGGGCTGTCCCAGTTTGCTGACCGGCATAATGAAGTGTCAGAACTGCTGGAATATTTGACGTGGCATTACTGAGAACGACAGGCTTGCCGTTATTGAGCACAAGCACAACAGGTTTCCCTGTACTAATAACTTGGGAGGCAAGTTCTTGCTGAGACGTAGTCAATTCAAATGAGGTTCTATCCCCAATATGATTTGCTCCCCACGCTTCACGTGAAAGAAGGACATTATCACCTAGAGCGAGCACAACAAGATCAGCATTCTGTGCCGTTGAAACTGCCTCATCGATTAATGAGCGATTGTCTTCGACAGTGGTAAACTCGACTTCATCGACATATCTCCAGTTTTTGTAGGAGCTTCCTGTGTCATTTTTTGCAATCCTGCAGCCCTCTGCATGGACAACAGTTGCCTGATTGCCAACATAGTTTCGAAGACCTTCGAAGAGTGACACTGTGTGACGTGGCATGCCAGAGTAATTTCCGAGACGGCACACGGCGGCATTTGGTCCGATGACAGCGATATTCTTGTATCGGCCTGCCTGAAGGGGAAGAAAATTTTTCTCATTTTTGAGGAGAACAATAGACTGCCGTGCGGATTCAAGGGCCAGTAAATCAGTTTCCTTCGAGCTTGCCAGTGCTTCCGCTTTGTCACCATCAAGCCTCATTGGTGCTTCAAAAAGCCCCAGTCGCAATTTTAGTGAAAGCATCTGCCGAACGGCTGTATCAATGTCTTGCTCCTGCACGGCTCCGTTTTGAACAAGTTTTTGCAAATGCTTATAACCGAAAGCATTTGGTAGCTCGAGCTGAAGGCCTGCTTTGAGTGCCATGCTGCCGACGTCGGCGTCACTCGTTCCAATTTTCTGGTACCACCGTACAAGATTTAGTCCTTGGTAGTCCCCGACGAGGAGGCCTTCGAAGCCAAGTCTTTCTCGCAGCACATCCTGAAGCATCCATTGATTGATATGGCATGGTAATCCTTCGATTTCATTAAATGCAGCCATGATTGATGCAGGGTGAGTGGTGGTAATAACATGGCGGAAGGGTGGGATTTCAGTGTCTAAAAGATGTCGAATTCCATTCGGATACGGAGATCTATTTCGTCCACCGGTGGTGCCTGCGTAGCCTGCGAAATGTTTCAGTGTCGCTGCTACATGGTCCGGCGCAATCTCACCGCTTGAGGACCCCTGAAGCCCCTGCACCATTGCGGCACCAAGCCTGCCGACTAGAAAAGGATCTTCACCAAGTGTTTCATCAACACGTCCCCAACGGAGTTCACGAGCTACGTCAACCACTGGAGACAATACATGAGACACCCCGCGTGAGCGTGCTTCCTTCGCGGCACACGAATAAATTTTCTGAATCAGAGAGATGTTCCAGGAACAGGCCAGTCCGATAGGAGCAGGAAACGAGTTTGCCTCAAATTTCATAAAGCCATGGGCAGCCTCGTCATTAAGAATCGCTGGTATTCCCAGTCGCGTTCTATTTCTGAAATATTCCTGTACGGCCGCGTACTGACGTAGGTCCTCTTCGATCGAAAGATTATGGAGAGGACCGAGTTCACCAATGCCGTAAGGGCATTTTTCTGCATAGAAATCTGGGGTGAAGACGTCGCCCTCACGTCGAAGTTTTTTCTCGTCGTAATGCCACCATCCACATATCTGTGCAATTTTTTCTTCGATCGTCATTCGAGCAAGTAGATCTTCAACACGCTCAGTAGTTGAAAGTGACGAATTTTTATACTTCGGCGTACTGGAGTTCTTGTTTTGTAGAGGAGTGGTTGGTGCGGAGAAATGAATCATGTCATGTGGGCTATCAGAAGCATTGATAAAGGTACTTCCAGCCATTTTTTCTTGCCACTTCTGCTGAAGAAGTGGAGCTGTTTCGATTCGGGTTTGGCCCCATCCATCCCACATGTCTTGACCATCCCAGTCAGCATTGATGTACGAGACCGCTCGGATGACATCTTTGTTTGCCTCAATATGTTGGAAGAATTCTTGAAACCAGCCAGACCAGAGACTCTCCGGATCTTCTTTATCAAAGTAGTGGCCACGGGCTGTTGACTCAGCAACAAAAACGGGCTTGTTGAGTCTGCGTGCATAGGCAAGGGCTGGTGCAGCATTCCCAAACTTTTTCTCATTGCCCCACCACGAGTATCCGATCCAATCGTAGTATTCCGAGCCCGGGTCGTACTGTTCAAACTGTCCAGGTTTCACTGTGCTTGAAGAAGCAAATACGGTTGCGTAATTCGACAGATTACGCTTTCTGAGTGATTCTACGATGCGGCGAAATGCTTTTTTAAAACTCTCAGGCTGGTATTTATTCCAACTTCCATCAAATTCATATCCAATCCGTATGAAAAAAACGCGGTCAGGATGATCGGCAATGAATTGCACAAATTCCTCAATAAGGTGATCAAAGGTTCCATTTGCGACTTTAATCTCACCGCCACCCTCCATAGAAATGGAGACATGCATGATGCACTCTTCAAGTTTTGGTGAATTGATGTATGACTTTTGACACATAGGACCGGCGGCCCACTCCACCTCAGAGTTCAATCCTGCCACGGAGCCTTTAGCAAAGGTACGGCCAAATCCATTTGTCCATCCCTCAGAGAAATACACGTAATGGGTGATTCCTGCAGGAATACCGATATTGTCAACGTAGCCATCGTGATATTTTTCGGTGCCACCAACGGAGATGTTGTCCTGTCCGGCAAAGACAAGCACCTTTCCGGCTGGAGGTACAAATTTCCCGGTAACCTCAGCAGCAGAAACTGGAAGGACGGTAATACAAAGAATTACTGATAAATAAAATTTCATGAATACTCTGAGTGGGTTACTGAGATGAGCGTGCGTCAAGTTCTTGCCGTATCTCGGTACAGCGTTGGGTATTGAGACGATAAAAATAAATAATTGGAAGAAGAAGGAAGTGCCCGATTGCTGGGAAAAGTGAGATGGAGAGCAAAATGCCCTCGATTGCCTGTGGAGTTTGTGTTGCCGCTTCACCGTCGTAACCATACGTCGCTAAGACTGAACCGATGCACCAGCCGGCTATTGCTACACCCAATTTTATCGCGAAGAGGAAGCCTGAGAAAATCAGGCCCGTGACACGACGACCGGTCTTAAACTCGCCATAGTCAGCAGTGTCAGCTGCCATAGAGAAGAGAATCGGTGCTGCCATTTGTGTAAGAAAGTTAACAAGAATATAAAGCCCAAAAATTAAGAAGATATTTTGTATAGATGCAAAATAGATTCCGATGGAACCGATCACGATAATAATTTGCAGCATTGCATAGGATGGGCCTTTGTCTAGCTTTGCCGTAAGTGGTGCCGCAAATGCAGCGCCAATCATTGCAGCAAAGGTGCCTGCGGTAAGAAACTCTGCAGTGAGATCAGGCCTGCCGACTGCATACTTGATGTAGAAGGCTGCAGACCCAGCTCGTAAGACGATTGCGACGAGCGACACAAGGCCAAGAAGCGCTACGACCACCCATTGATCGTTTTTTACAAGCGTACCGAGATCGCTCCAAAAGCTTCCTTTTGCTGGCTGTGCTTCAACGACCCGCTCTTTTGTGAGAGCAAAGCAGCCAATAAAAGCGAATACTGCGAAGACGCCGAACACGGCCATGGCCCAGGGATATCCAATCTGGTCGTTTCCCTTACCAAAGTACGTAATAAGCCTGGGCCCAAAAGACGTGATCAGAACGCCCGCCGAGGTGGCAAGAAAAAATCGATAGGAATTTGCAGACACACGTTCTTGGGAGTCTGCTGTGATGACACCACCCAATGCACAGTACGGAATATTCACGACTGTATAAAGAAGCATAAGGACCGCATACGTTACATATGCATAGAGTAGTTTTTGGTTCCCTGCAAGGTCTGGCGTCCAGTAGGTGAGGACGAAAACAATAGCGAATGGAACTGAAAACCACAGGAGATACGGACGAAATTTTCCCCAGCGGGTATTTGTATTATCCGCAATGACACCCATGATAGGGTCCGTCACGGTGTCGAGCAGACGAACAACAAGAAACATGAGGCCCATGGCTGCTGGCGCAAGACCGAACACATCTGTATAAAAAGACGGGAGCAAAATGATGACCGTCTGAAATACAACGTTCGACCCAAAATCGCCGAGGCCGTACCCAATTTTTTCAATTGGTGAGAGTCGAGTGTTTGCCATCATGTATATTCGTTTCAAATTTTAGGTAAGAAATTCAAGAAAATAAAATTCTGCTGGGTGCTTCATGCCACTCATGTCGACTGAGGTCAGTCCGACAAATGTTCCCGTGAAATCGAGGTGCTTGCCGTAGTCATCAGAGAGTATTGAAGCATCAAGCGAGGGCCCGATTGATGAGAAAAGTTTTCCATCAGCCGACCAGGAAAATTGCAGAGCTGATTCTTTGAAAACCAGTCGAAGGAAAAGTTCCTCATAGTCGACCGGCACAGGTGACGTGCCTAGTGGAAATTTTGACACGCCATCGTCGCAGGTATGTATATGAAGGCAGTTGCCAATTGTTTCATCATGTGAGAGGTATAAATGATGGAAAAGCCGATTGTTATAATACGCGGTGATACCAGCCATCTGTTGGAACGACGCCGGACTAAATGAGAATTTGGTGGTAGCAGTAAGATTGTGATGCGTGAGACGTCGAGCGAGCAAGGACTTTGAAAAGCACGACTCGAGAGACTCTGAGCCAAATAGGATTAATTTTTTCTCAGAAGCCACGATCGTGCCTGATGGTCCACGAGGTGTGGCAAAGTGCGGTGATGTAAAGGGCAATTGTGTTGGTAGTTTTGGCCAAGGATGAGGTGGGAGGGCTGGGGCCTCAACGTCTTCTTTCGGGGAATTCCCGCCACCAGCAACATATAACCACCCGTCGTCTCGCCACTCCATTTTCTGTATTGCTGTTTCTCGGCCGAGATTACATCGACGTGTTCGTGGAAGTGGCCGTCCACAAAGGTGTGGGAGATACCATTCGCCTCCTTGCGTCTCAACAAGACTTGCGTGCCCTGCTTTCTGAAGACCAAGAGACTCATTGTCTGTCGATGTGAGCACAGGATTGTGCGGGTGGACTTCGTAAGGACCATCAATGTGTGTTGAACGAGCAAGCGTGACTGCGTGGTTGTACTCGGTACCACCTTCCGCAGTGAGCAAGTAGTACAGACCATCTTTTTTATAAACATGAGGACCTTCGGTAAGGCCAATTTCGGTGCCCTTGAAGATGAGTTTTGGTTGCCCAAGAAGAGCAAAAGAAACAGGATGTATTTCCTGTTTCACGATTCCATAAAAGGGATGGTGCTCAGGCCGATGGTCCCAGACCATATTGAGCCAATATTTCCTACCGTCGTCATCATGAAAAAGTGATGGATCAAAACCTGAAGAGTTGATGTACACAGAATCAGACCAGGGGCCGTGAATTGATGGGGACGTAATAAGAAAATTTGGAGTGTCTTTGGTTGCGGCTTCGTGCTGGTGAACAATGGTATAGCAGAGGTAAAAGAGACCTTTGTGCCAACTCAGAGCAGGTGCCCAGATCCCACCTGAGCTTGGTACACCTTGTAAATCAAGAAGACGTTTTTCACTCAACGCATGAGTGCGTAGCTGCCAATTCACGAGGTCTCGAGAGTGGTGAATTTGAACGCCAGGGAACCACTCAAATGTTGAGGTTGCTATGTAAAAGTCTTCACCCACACGACAAATTGACGGATCTGGATTAAATCCGGGAAGAATGGGATTCCTAATAGTTGGCATCATGCTTCTAAGGGCAATTAAGGCATAAGGGACGCGCGTCGGTGCGCTGAAATTTGGTGCCATAGCCT
>ERZ1049444.1661-NODE-1661-length-16261-cov-5.053869_pt1 | contig 16261 bp, 16 predicted proteins | sample MGYA00383101_ERZ1049444 | MGnify/ENA primary metagenome ERZ1049444 (study PRJEB29581, sample SAMEA5548371) | metagenome | biome: marine; feature: coastal; material: water | depth 50 m | study: Short-term variability in the microbial, nano- and picoplankton...
TTTTTGTTACTTCTCAGGCTGTTCTTCCACATATGAGAGAAGCAGGTTATGGTAGGATTATTTCTGCATCATCGATTAATGGATTTCAAGGGGCTTTTGGACAAGCTAATTATGCGGCAACTAAAGCAGGTGTTTCAGGATTTACTCGAGCTCTATGTAAAGAAGTAGGAAGGTTTGGAGTAACAGTAAACGCAGTAGCTCCTGGACTTATTAAATCTGTAATGTCAGATTCTATGCCAGAAGAAATAATTAAAGCTGGAATTGCTCAAATACCTGTTGGACGAATTGGAACACCCGAAGATATGGGCTATTGTTATTTGTTTTTAGCTTCAAAAGAAGCAGGGTTTATTAACGGAATAACTCTTCATGCAAATGGAGGAGCGATGCCAATGTAATTTTAAATATATGAATACACGAAACTTATTTGAATTAGAAGGTAAGGTTGCAATAATAACAGGCTCTAGCAAGGGTATTGGACTCGCTATCGCAAGGGGTTTAGCTGAACATGGTGCTAAAGTTGTTTTAAGCAGTAGAGATCAAAATGCAGTAGATTTTGTTGCAAATCAATTTAAAAAAGAGGGACTGACTGCCTTAGGGCAATCCTGTCACGTTGGTGATGAGAATCAGAGAAAAAATCTAGTTCAAAAGACTCTGGATTCTTATGGAAAAATAGACATTTTAGTTAATAATGCAGCCATCAACCCTGTTTATGATACTATTGAGAACATGAGTAGTGAGATCTATGATAAAATGTTGAATGTAAATGTTAAATCTATTTTTGACTTAAGTAACTTGTGTTTTCCATTTTTAAAAAAAGATAAAAATGGATCAATAATTAATATTGCAAGTGTTGAGGGGTTGAAACCTAGCCTTGGACTAGGAATTTACAGTGTGACCAAAGCTGCTGTAATAATGCTTACTCAAGTACAAGCAAAAGAATGGGGCAAACACGGTATTCGCTCAAATGCAATCTGTCCAGGTCTAATCAAAACAAAGTTTAGTTCAGCTTTATGGCAAAACGAAGCATTACTAGACCAGGTTAAAAACCGACTTCCCGCGGGAAGAGTTGCAGAGCCTATTGAAATGAGTGGCTTAGCCATTTATTTAGCTTCATCAGCTGGAAGTTATTCTACGGGTGGAATTTATACTGCTGATGGAGGTCATATGACTATTTAAAATATATTATTATGGAATCAAAAACTAATAACGCGTACAAATCTAAATTTAATTCTATCGATGAACTTGAAGGATTTTTAGGTAAAGAAATTGGGCTTACGAATTGGTATTCAATGAATCAAGATCGAATAAACACCTTTGCTGATGCAACAGAAGATCATCAATGGATTCACATTGATAAAGAAAAATGCGAAAAAGAATCACCATACAAAACAACCATAGCTCATGGATTTTTAATGCTATCAATGTGTTCTAAAATAATGTTTGACACTTATGAGCTTAATAATGTAGGAATGGTTCTTAATTATGGCTTAGATAAAGTAAGATTTACTAATGCGACCACTTCTGGATCAAGGTATAGAGGAAGAGTATCACTAATGGGATTTGATGCTAAAGAAAATGGTGCTAAATATAAAATGAAAGTAGTAATTGAACTTGAGGGACAAAACAAACCTGCATGTATAGCAGAGTTTTTAGCTCTTGCATATAAAAAATAAATTATGGAAAGAACCGTATTATATGATATATCTGCAGGTGTCGCAGTAATTACATTAAATCGACCTGATCGATACAATGCTGTAAATCAAGACCTAGTGGATGGAATTTCTGAATCTCTTAATAGAGCAAAAGAGGATGAATCTGTTAGAGCAATTGTTTTGACCGGTGCAGGAAAAGGATTTTGTGCGGGAGCTGATATGTCAGTTTTTGGACAAGAAGTTACTCCTGAACAAAGAAGGGATTATATAATAGATCAATACCAACCCTTAATGCGTCAATTTTTCAATTTGAATAAACCAATAATAGGAGCAATTAATGGCACAGCAGCTGGAGTTGGAGCTGCTTTTGCATTAGCCTGTGACCTAAGAGTAATGAGTGATAAAAGCGCAATTTTATATGCCTTTATAAATATTGGTTTAGGCCCAGATGGTGGAGCAAGCTGGCTTCTTTCTAGACAAGTTGGATACAGTAAGGCATTTGAAATTGCAATAAGTGGGAAAAAAGTTATGGGTCAGCAATGTTTAGAATTAGGCTTGACCAATAAAATAGTTGAGAATGATGAAATTGTAAATGATGCCATTAATTGGGCTAAAGAATTAGCAAAAAGACCAACTTTAGCCATTAGAATAACAAAAGAAGATATTGTTCATTCAATGAATAATGATTTAGATAGTACCATTGCTTTTGAGGCTCAGCGACAAGTTTTAGCTTTTAAAAGCTACGATTTAAAAGAAGGAGTAACTGCATTTGTAGAGAAAAGAAAACCAAACTTTAAAGGGAAATAATCAAATATATAAATGAACTTAGAAGAAGTAAAATCAAAAATTGCCAAGTTTGTAAAAGAAGAATTATATACGTTAGAACCTTGGATTTTAAATTGTGAATGGGAACAAAAACTCCCAAAACTTAATGAGCTAAGAGATAAGGTTAAATTACAAGGGCTTTGGTTGCCTCAAATTCCTAAGGAGTATGGAGGTCTCGGACTCTCTAATGCAGAACATGGTGAGGTAAGTGAAATTTTAGGTGCAAGCCCATACGGCCATTATGTATTTAATTGTCAAGCTCCTGATGCAGGAAATATGGAGATTTTAATAGAGTTTGGAACTAAAGAGCAAAAAGATAAATATTTGAAGCCTCTATTAAAGGGTGATATTCGTAGTTGTTTTGCGATGACAGAACCAAATTTTGCTGGTTCTAACCCCGTTAATATGGGAACTGTAGCAGAAAAAGAAGGAGAAAATTATATAATAAATGGTCATAAATGGTTCGCCTCTGGATTTGATGGCGCTGAATTTGCAATCGTAATGCTAATTTCAAACCCTGATTCTGAAAATCCACATAAAAAAGCAAGTCAAATTATTGTACCAACAAAAACGCAAGGGGTTAAATTTATAAGAAATATACAAATAATGGGTCATCCAGGTGGAGGATGGGAAAGTCATTCAGAAATTAAATTTCATAATGTAGAGGTTCCTTTATCAAATGTATTGGGTAGTGAGGGTGAAGGGTTTTCAATTGCGCAAAAGAGATTAGGTCCTGGAAGAATTCATCATTGTATGAGATGGATAGGAATATGTGAGCGTTCTTTTGACTTAATGTGTGAAAGAGCCTTATCACGTGAACTAGCTCATGGGAAAAAGCTATCAGATAAACAAACAATTCAAAATTGGATTTCTGAATGTCGAGCTGAAATTAATGCTGCTCGTTTATTAGTTCAGGATGCTGCTAATAAAATTGATGTTCAAGGCGCATATAAAACTAGAAATGAGATTTCAATTATTAAATTTTATTGTGCAAATGTACTTCAAAAAGTTGTTGACTGTGCAATACAAGTGCACGGTGCAAAAGGTATTACCGATGATACAATTTTAGCAGCCTATTATAGACATGAGAGAGCAGCTAGAATATATGATGGTGCTGATGAAGTTCATAAGAGTAGATTGGCTAGACAAATTTTGAAAGAATACACTGTTGATAATTCGCAAATAAATTAAAAGGAATATTGTGTACAAAGTAGATCAAGCTATTGATGTTCGTCAAGACGAGTTAATTAACGTAATTTCTTTGCAAGAATATTTGCATAAAAAATTAAATAATAATTCAATGCTTGAACTCCTGCAATTTCCTTCAGGATATTCTAATCTAACATATTTACTAAAAATGGGAAACCAGAACATGGTTTTGCGAAGACCACCTCATGGAGCAAATATAAAATCAGGACATGATATGCGTCGAGAGTTTAAAATACTTAGCGCATTAACAGGACACTTCAATAAAATACCACTTCCAATTATTTTTTGTGATGATAAATCTATTATTGGTGATGAATTTTACATAATGGAAAAAGTAAATGGAACTATTTTTAGAGGATCACAGCCTCAATCTGATTTACCAAAACCTGAATTAATTCCTAAACTAGTTAATTCTTTTGTATATACTTTTTCTGAAATACATTCTTTAAAGGTTCAAGAAATAGGACTTCAAGATTTTGGAAAGCCTGAAGACTATGTAATTAGACAAGTTAAAGGGTGGATTAAAAGATATAATAATGCAAAAACTCATGATTTTGACGGGCTAGATAAAACTATACAATGGTTATCTAAAAACATACCTAATAATTCAGAAGCATGTCTAATTCATAATGATTTCAAATTTGACAACCTTATGTTTGAAATTGGTGATAAAGTAAAGGTGAATGCTGTTTTAGATTGGGAAATGGCTACTATAGGAGATCCTTTAATGGATTTAGGAACTAGTTTAGGGTATTGGATTCATGAAACTGATCCTGAAATGATACAAGAATTAAAATTAAATATTACTTGTCTAAAAGGAACACCTTCTAGAGAAGAATTAGTTCATTTATATGGAGAAAATTCTGGACGATCGGTTCAAAATATTCTCTTCTATTTTGTTTTTGGCCTATTCAAAATTGCTGGAATTGTTCAACAAATTTATTATCGCTATCAAAAGGGATTTACTAAAGATCAAAGGTTCAAAGAGCTTGATAAAGGGGTTGAATTATTGGGAGTAATGGCCTGTCAGGCTATTCAAAAAAGAAAAATTGATTATTTATTTTAAAACAGATTTATAAAAAATATGGAAACAACAACAAAGGTAGACTTAGGAGATTTTCGTTTAGAAACTAGAGCTTGGTTAGAAGAAAATTGTCCTGAGAGTATGAGGCAACCTGTTAAAAGCACCAGTGATATGTATTGGGGCGGTAGAAATGCAAAATTTAGCAGCAAGGACCAAAGAACATGGTTTGAAAAAATGCTGAAAAAAAAATGGATAGTTCCCTATTGGGAAAAGAAATATGGAGGAGGAGGTTTAACAGCAGAAGAAAATAATATTCTTATTCAGGAGATGTCAAGATTAGGCTGTAGAAAACCTCTTTTTAGTTTTGGAATCGCTATGTTGGGCCCGGCTCTTTTGAAGTTTGCAACCGAAGAACAAAAGCTAAGATACCTTCCTGAGATAGTAGAAGGTAAAATATGGTGGTGTCAAGGATATAGCGAGCCTAATGCTGGAAGTGATTTGGCTGGTCTTCAAATGAAAGCTAAGGATAAGGGAGATCATTATTTAATTAACGGCTCGAAAGTTTGGACAACTTATGCAGATAATGCGGATTGGATTTTTTGCTTAGTTAGAACAAATCCTGATGTGGCTAAACATTATGGAATTAGCTTTATGTTAGTAGACATGTCAACAATTGGAGTAAGTGTTAGACCTATTAAATTAATAAGTGGAAAGTCTCCATTTTGCGAAACATTTTTTGATAATGTTGAAGTTCCAAAATCAAATTTGATTGGAACATTGAATGATGGATGGACAATAGCTAAGTATCTATTAACTCATGAAAGGCAGATGATTGGTGGAGTTGGAGAAACAGATATAAAAAAAGAAATAAGTGAAATTGCCAAAGATAAACTTAGTATGTTTTCAGGTCAATTAGATGACAGCTTGTTAAGAGCTCAAATTGCAAAATTTGAAATGGATGAAAAGATTTTTGAATTAACAATTCAAAGAATAGTGGATGAGGATAAATCAGGAAAACAGTCTGCTGCATTATCATCTTTTTTTAAATATTATGGAACAGAATTAAATATAAAGCGAGAGGAATTATTGATGCAAATAGGAGGAAATGATGCTTTATTATGGGTTGCAAATGATCATAATGATGCAGATGCAGCTAGAAGATTTTGTCGTTCCAAAGGAAATACTATTGAAGGAGGAACTTCAGAAATTCAATTAAATATTATCGCAAAACGGGTACTTAATTTACCCTCTTAAATATAAAAATTATGTTATTAATTTTAACAGAAGAGCAGAAGATGCTTAAGCAAGCAGCAACTGAATTTTTACAAACAAACTCCCCTTTAGAGAGTTTCAGAGAGCTTAGAGACAATAATTATAAATCATTTGACCCTAAGGTTTGGGAGGGGTTTGTTGAAATGGGCTGGACTGCCTTAACTATTCCGGAAAGCTATGGTGGGCTAGATTTTGGATATACAGGGCTTGGTCAGATACTAGAAGAAACAGGTAAAACTTTAACTAAATCACCACTTATTTCTTCAATATTGTTATCGGCTTCCGCAATAAGATTATCAGACAATGAAATGCTTAAGGCTAAATGGCTTCCTGAATTGATGAATGGAAAAACATTAATGAGCTTAGCTTTAGATGAACAGTCATTTTTTGATCTAAATTTGATTGAATCAACTGCTGTTCTTTCAGAAGATAATTTTATTATTAATGGAGTAAAAAAGATGGTAATTGACGCTTGTAATTCTAACTATTTAATTGTTGTAGCTAGACTAAATGATTCTATAAGTCTTTTCTTGGTAGACTCTAATTCAGAAGGAGTTAATATAAAAACAGACATTTTAATGGATGCGGGAAGTTATTCGTCTATTGATTTTAATAATGTGAATGTTCCTGCTAAAAATCAACTTAATATTAAAATTGAAGGTGAGAAAATACTTAAATCTACACTTGATATTGGTGCAATTGGACTTTCATGTGAAATGTTAGGGAGTGTTCAAGCAGCATTTGATCAAACAATTGAATATATCAAAGAAAGGGAACAGTTTGGAACCAAAATTGGATCATATCAAGGCCTACAACATAGAGCTGCAGATCTTTTTTGTGAGATTGAATTATGTAAGTCTATTGTAATAAAAGCACTACAGTGTATTGATAATGAAGATGAAAATCTTTCTCACTATGCTCATTTAGCTAAAGCTAAATTAGGAGAAGTATTAAAACAAACTTCTAATGAAGCCATTCAAATGCATGGAGGAATTGGAGTTACGGATGATGTGAATATTGGATTTTACTTAAAAAGAGCTCGTGTAATTCAACGTCTTTTAGGTGACACAAATTATCATTTAAACTGTATCGCAAAACAAAAAGGATACTGATATTAAATTAATTTTTAAAAGACTTAAAAACTACCTTTATTTTAGGTAAATAAAAATACAATTTTTATTAATCATCCTTATATTTGCAATCGAATTTAATATTAGTTTTAATAAAATCATTTTAACGATTACTTATGGCACTTAGTATTGGAAAAGTTTCACAAATCATCGGCCCCGTTGTCGATGTTGATTTTTCGGGGGAAAAGAACACCCTTCCTAAAATCTATGACTCATTAGAGATTAAAAATGTTGATGGCAGTATTTTAGTTCTTGAAGTTCAATCTCATATTGGTGAAGATACTGTGCGAACAGTATCAATGGACTCAACAGATGGCCTTAGCAGAGGGACTGAAGCTATTGCCACAGGAAATCCAATCAAAATGCCAGTGGGTGAAGAAATATATGGAAGATTATTTAATGTAATTGGAGATGCAATTGATGGCTTAGGAAATCTTCCTAAATCTGGAGAGCACGGATTGCCGATTCATAGAGAGGCACCTGCCTTTGATGAATTATCAACTTCTACAGAAGTTTTGTTTACAGGGATTAAAGTGATTGATTTGATTGAGCCTTATGCAAAAGGAGGTAAAATTGGTTTATTTGGCGGAGCAGGAGTTGGTAAAACAGTACTAATTCAAGAACTAATTAATAATATAGCTAAAGGCCATGGTGGATTATCAGTTTTTGCTGGGGTAGGTGAAAGAACTAGAGAGGGGAACGATTTGCTGAGAGAAATGCTTGAATCAGGAATTATAAAGTATGGAGACGACTTTATGCATTCTATGGAAGAAGGGGGTTGGGACCTTAAAAAAGTTGATAAATCTGCAATGAAAGAATCAAAAGCTACTTTTGTTTTTGGACAAATGAATGAACCTCCTGGAGCTCGAGCACGAGTCGCTTTATCAGGACTTACAATTGCTGAGTATTTTAGAGATGGAGCTGGTGATGGTCAAGGAAAAGATGTTTTATTTTTTGTAGACAATATTTTTAGATTTACCCAAGCAGGATCTGAAGTTTCGGCTCTTTTAGGCCGGATGCCTTCTGCTGTTGGATACCAACCTACGTTAGCGACTGAAATGGGGGCAATGCAAGAACGAATTACGTCAACAAATAAAGGTTCTATTACTTCAGTTCAAGCAGTATATGTTCCAGCGGATGATTTAACTGACCCTGCACCAGCAACTACTTTTGCTCATTTAGATGCGACAACAGTTCTATCAAGAAAAATTTCTGAATTAGGAATATATCCTGCTGTAGATCCTCTTGATTCTACATCTAGAATTCTTACTTCTGACATTTTGGGAGAGGAACACTACGATTGTGCTCAACGAGTTAAGGAATTATTGCAGCGTTACAAGGAATTACAAGATATAATTGCAATTCTAGGAATGGAAGAACTTTCAGAAGAAGATAAATTAGCAGTTGCAAGAGCTAGGAGAGTTCAACGTTTTCTTTCTCAACCGTTTCATGTTGCAGAACAATTTACAGGAATTCCAGGTGTATTAGTTGATATTAAAGAAACAATAAAAGGATTCAACATGATTATGGATGGAGAATTAGATCATCTTCCAGAGGCAGCTTTTAATCTTAAAGGAACAATTGAAGATGCTATTGAGGCGGGAGAAAAAATGTTATCAGAATCATAATGTATTTAGAAATTATATCTCCTGAAGCAATACTTTTTAGTGGTGAAGTTAAGTCGGTTTCTGTACCAGGCACAAATGGATATTTCCAAATGTTAAATAACCATGCTCCAATAGTTTCAAGTCTTAAAAAAGGAACAGTTACAATAGAAGGTAATCTTGAAATAACCACTGAATTTAAAAGTAAATTTGAACAAAAAGAAGGAAAAACTATTTTACAAATTAAATCGGGGACTGTTGAAATGAATAACAACAAACTTATTTTATTGTCAGATTAATTTATAAGAGATTATTTATTGCATCTTATTTAGTTGATCATAGATTAAATCTGCTTCCCATCCCCTATATTTAAGTGCTGAAATAAATTTTGTCTTTCTTTTGGATAAAATATTTCCTTTCGATGATTTCCAAATCTTTTTACTCAAGGTGATAAGTGTTTCGATATAATCTGTTTCACTAATTTCTTGTAGAGCATTTTTAATATTATAATCACTTACTTGATGATGTTTTAATTCAAATACAATCCTTTTTTTACCCCAACTTTTAATTCTAAATTTCCCTCTAGTAAAACATTTTGCAAAACGATTTTCATTTAAATAATTATTTTGAATTAAGTCACTAACGATTTGATCAATTGCAATAGGAATAATATTTATTTCTTTAAGCTTTTTAACAACTTCTTTATGAGATCTTTCTTGGTAAGCACAGTAATGTTCTAATTTTTTTTGTGCTTCTATAATTGACAAATATTGTTTTTTCACAGTGTAAAGTTAATTTAAAATAAAAAAACCGCTATAGAATACTTGTCTATAGCGGTTTTAAAATTAAGCTCGAAGTGTTTTTTGGTTTTTATCCATAAAACTAAACTTCAAGTAGAGATATGCATCTCTTGGTACAATACGTACCCACTTTTTATATTCAAAATACCATTTGAGTTGGATGGATGGAAACCCTTCTTTCAAATAAGATGCAATAAATGAATGAACATGTAAAAAAACTTGTTCATTTTTGTATTGCTTGTGCTTAACAATTTTGTTAAGTTCTGTGTTGATTTTATCTATTAAAACAATTGGAGCTTCTACTTCACTATTTGAATTAGGGTTAGGCTCTTTTGTTTTAATTTTCATTTCTGGTCGCACTCTTTGACGAGTAATCTGAATAAGACCAAATCGACTAGGCGGTAAAATTTTATGCTTCGCCCTATCTTGGCTCATTTCCTCTCTCAAATGCTCAAATAACTTCTTTCGATTCTCACTATATGTCATGTCTATAAAGTCTATAACTATAATACCCCCCATATCTCTCAGTCTTAATTGACGAGCAATTTCAGAGGCAGCAATAATATTGACTTCTAGAGCAGTATCTTCTTGATCTCTAGACTTATTAGAACGATTTCCGCTATTTACGTCTATTACGTGAAGAGCTTCTGTATGTTCTATAACAAGATAAGCACCGCGTTGCATTGATACTGTTTTTCCAAAAGCAGTTTTAATTTGCCTTTCGACTCCATGTTTTTCAAAAATAGGAGTTGTTTCAGTATAAATTTTCACAATATCTTTTTTCTTGGGAGCAATACTTTGTACATAGTCTTTAACTTCACTAAATATCTCTGGATCATCAATATGAATTCCAGTAAAACTATCATCAAAAATATCACGAAGAATAGAAGAAGAACGATTAATTTCACTCAAAACTTTAGTTGGATACTTATCTATTTTTTGCAGTTTGTTACAAAGATTTTTCCAACGTTTGAGCAATTGTTGTAGATCAGCATCAAGTTCAGCTACTTTTTGTCCTTGGGCCACTGTACGTATAATTATACCAAAACCTTTGGGTCTAATACTCTGTACTAAGCGTTTGAGTCTACTTTTTTCTTTGCTTTCTTCTATTTTTTGAGAAATTGATACTCGATCTGAAAAAGGCATAAGAACCATAAATCGTCCAGCTAATGATAACTCAGAGCTAACACGGGGACCTTTAGTAGATATTGGTTCTTTCACTACTTGAACTAAAGTTGTATATTGACTTTTTAATATTTCATCAATATTTCCATCTTTAGATATTTCATTTTCAAATCTAAATCTTTTAAGTAAGTAATCTTTATGTTTACCTGTGGTTATCTGTTTTATAAACTTTAACAAAGAAGGTAGTTTAGGGCCTAAATCATGATAATGTAAAAAGCCATCTTTTTCATGACCAACATCTACAAAAGCAGCATTAAGTCCCGGAATTGGTTTTCTGATTTTAGCAATAAAAATATCACCTACAGAAAACTTGTTGTCTTCAACTTCTTTGTTCAACTCAATTAATTTTCCATCCTTGAGCAGGGCAAAATCAACAGCAGAGGAATTCGATCGGATAATCAGTTCTTTTTTCACTCTGATAAATTTTATAACTATAACTATAAGCTATAGTTGATTAAACAATAAATTTTCAGGTATTAACCTGTGCTTTAGAATTTTAGCTAAAGCATTTCAATGAACATGGGTTTAATATTTTGAGTGCATCACCTATACACTTAGTCTTTTTTGTGACGATTAGCTCTTCTGCGTTTTTTTCGCTTATGAGTAGCCACCTTATGTCTTTTTCGTTTTTTACCGCTGGGCATATATGCTAGCTTTTAATTGTTATTAATTCAGTTTTATGATACGGCAACCTTAGCTTTAACCCCGTTTACAAAAATTTTTGCAGGTTTAAAAGCCGGGATATTATGCGCAGGTATTTTAACTGCAGTATTTTTTGATATATTACGTCCAGTTTTTTCTGCACGAGTTTTAATAATAAAACTTCCAAAACCTCGTAAATAAACATTTTCTCCTTTTTCTAAGGAATCTTTTACTTCGGTCATAAATTTTTCAATAGTAGGTTGGACATCTGCTTTGTCTATACCAAGTTTATCCGAAATGTTTGTTACGATATCTGCTTTAGTCATACTCTTGTCTTTTGATTGTTAATTGATTTAAAGGCTAGCAAATATATAAATTATTAATAATCTCTTTATCATCTTTTTATATTTAAGTGAGTAAGGTATATTTGAAAGTATGATTTTTTCTCAAATATTAATGGATTGGTATAAAATTAATTCTAGAGACCTTCCCTGGAGAGCAACCAAGGATCCATATAAAATATGGTTGTCGGAGATTATTTTACAACAGACTAGAGTTGAACAAGGACTCCCTTATTATCTTAAGTTTATAAAAGCATTTCCTACTGTATATGATTTAGCAAAGTCAAAAGAAGAAAATATTTTTAAACTATGGCAAGGACTAGGTTATTACTCTCGCGCACAAAACTTACATCTAACAGCAAAAGATATTGTAAAAAATCATAATGGTGTTTTTCCAAAATCTCATCAAGAGTTAAAAACATTTAAGGGAATCGGGGATTATACGGCTAGTGCAATAGCGTCAATATGTTTCGATATTCCAGAAGTAGTTATTGATGGAAATGTTTTTAGATTTCTTGGCCGATTCTTTGGAATAGAAACCCCTATAAACTCGAGGAAAGGATTTAATTTATTTAAAATTAAAGCTAATAAATTAATTAAGAAACAATCTCCTGGAGATTTTAATCAAGCATTAATGGATTTTGGTTCAATTCAGTGTAAGCCAAAAACTCCTATCTGCTTAGAATGTGTTTTTTCAACTAAATGTTATGCTTTTAAAAATAAAAAAGTGAATTTCTATCCAGTTAAAATAAATAATGTTAAAATTAAAACGCGATATTTTAATTACTTAGTAATTCACAATTCCCAAAATCAAACAGTTCTAGAACAAATAAATCAAAAAGGTATATGGCATAAACTATATCAATTTCCAATGATAGAGTATAATAAAATAATAGACAAACCTACAGATGAATTTCAAAATATAATTAGCAAATATTCTAAAGAAATTGTTTTAAAAATAAAACCAATTTTTAAAAAGCCTATTTTACATAAGTTAAGCCATCAAAAATTAATTATTCAATTTTGGGAAGTTGTTTTATCTAAGAAATCAATTCTCCCAATAGAAGAAGAAAAAGTGTTTTCATTTCCTGTTCCTGTTATAATTGAAAAATTTATGACACAATTCTATAAGACGCTCAATTGATTTTTTATCTTTGAATAGATTGAATTTTTAAAAACTATAATATATGAGTGGAACTGTAAATAAAGTTATGCTAATTGGTCATTTGGGAGACGATGTAAAAATGCATTATTTTGATGGAGGAGGGTGTGTAGGTAGATTTCCTCTGGCAACAAACGAAAGTTATACAAATAAATCTTCAGGAGAAAAGGTTTCTCAAACTGAATGGCATAACATAATTGTTCGTAATAAAGCTGCTGAAGTTTGTGAAAAATATATTGGAAAGGGAGATAAAATTTATATTGAAGGAAAACTCAAAACTCGAAAATGGCAGGATCAGGAAGGGAAAGATAGATATAGTACTGAAATAATTGTTAATGAGTTCACTTTTTTATCTGGTAAGGGAGACACTGTAGCTCAAAAAACGGATAACCATAATTTAAATAATGAAATCAGTGATTCTGAAAAAGAAGAAGATTTACCTTTTTAAAACTTAAGTCCTAAGAAATATTTCTAATACTTTATGGATTTTTTTATAATTATTCAGCTTATACTTCTATTATTATTACTGATTTTATCTGCTTTAATTTCAGGATCTGAAATTGCTTTTTTCTCTTTAAGTAACTCAGAGATAGAAAATAATTTAAAGGAGGAAGAAACAGATATTAAAAGAATAAAAAGTCTTCTAAAAAAACCGAAACGACTTTTAGCAACGATTTTAGTAACTAATAATTTTATAAATATTGCAATAGTTTTAATTTTTGCAAATTTAAGTAGAATTTTTTTTAAAGGAATTTTTAATCCAATTTTTACACTAATTTTTGAAATTGGATTCATAACCACGATAATTCTTCTTTTTGGAGAAATTTTACCAAAAGTATATGCAAATAGAAATGCTATAAAATTTGCTAAACTAATGTCAAAACCAATAAAGATAGTAGATTCCTACATTCTTTTTTTCTTGACCTCACCTATGAGTAAAATGACTCATTTTTTAGAAAATAGATTTGGCACTCAAAATAATGATTTTTCAATTGACCAATTATCTCAGGCATTAGAATTGACTTCCGACAAAGAGACCACAATTGAAGAACAGAAAATTCTTCAGGGAATTGTAAACTTTGGAAACACAGACACTAAAAAAGTAATGTGTCCCAGAATCGATGTTTTTGCATTATCTAAAAAAGAAACTCTAAAAGAGATAATCCCAAAAATTATAGATAATGGGTTTTCAAGAATACCTGTATTTTTGGATCACCTTGACAAAGTTGATGGAATTTTATACGTTAAAGATCTTCTTCCTCATTATTCAGATTTAGAGTTTAATTGGACTAAATTATTAAAAGAACCATTTTACGTTCCTGAAAATAAAAAACTAGATGATTTATTGACTGAATTTCAACAAAAAAAAATTCACTTAGCAATAGTTGTTGATGAATATGGAGGAACTTCTGGACTTATTACCTTAGAGGATATTCTTGAAGAAATTGTTGGAGACATAAGCGATGAGTTTGATGAGTTGTCATTGAGTTATTCTCAGCTAGACAGACATAATTATGTTTTTGAAGGTAAAACAAGTTTGAAAGATTTTTATAAAGCTATAGAACTGGAGAACACCTCTTCTTTTGATAAAATTAGAGCTGAAGCTGAGACATTAGCAGGATTTTTACTAGAAGCTACTCAAGTGATTCCTAAACCTGGCCAAAAATTTAGTCATGATGGATATACCTTCCTAATAGAAACTATTGAAAATAAAAGAATTCAACGAATTAAAGTTACTATTCCAAAATCCTAATGATTAAATATATATTCTTACTTATGGTTTTAATTATTAGCTGTTCTGAAATTGATCAGCCTAAACCAAGAGCCGAATTAAGCCTTAACTATCCAAGACCTGAATATAAAAAAAGTGATACAGAAATTCAATTTAATTATGAATACAATTCATTCGCTAAAATAATAAAAGCCCCAAAGGGACAAAATCTATTTTATCCAGAATTAAAAGCGACTTTATACCTTTCTCATTCCACAATTAAAAATAATTTAGATTCATTATTAAATGACGCATATAAATTACCCAGTAAACATTTAAGAAAAGCACAAGAAATTCCTGAAAGAGTTTTTATAAATCAAGAAAAAAAAGTCTACGGAACAATGTTTAATGTTGTAGGTGATGCAGCTTCACAAATTCAATTTTTTTTAACTGATAGTAGTTATAATTTTTTAATCGGCTCATTATATTTTTATGTTAAACCGAATTACGACTCAATATTACCAGCAGTCAAATACATTGAGAGAGACATTATTAAATTAATTGAAACACTTGAATGGAATTATAAAGCTCACAATAAGCTTTAATAAATTCTGATTACATTTATGTAAAACAAATAATATTTTTTATGAAAAATGCTTTACTTCTAATGATAGTTTTAATGTGTCTAAATATTTATTCTCAAAAAAAACATATAGATATTCTATCATCTATAGATGAAAAACAAATGAAGTATGAAAGTATTGCTAAATCAATATGGAATCTAGCTGAAATGGGTTATCAAGAAAATGAAAGCAGTGAAATTCTTCAAAAAATATTAAAAGAAGAAGGATTTGTTATTGAAAAAGGAGTTGCTGAAATACCAACAGCTTTTGTTGCTTCGTTTGGAACAGGTTCTCCTGAAATAGGTGTTTTAGGAGAATATGATGCTTTACCTGGATTATCACAACAAGCTAAGCCATACAAAATATCAAATAATGGTAAAGCTGGACATGCTTGTGGACATCATCTTTTTGGAACAGCATCAGCAGCAGCAGCAATAGCTATAAAAGAGTATTTAATAAAAAATAAAAAATCAGGGACTATTAAATTTTTTGGATGTCCTGCAGAAGAAGGCGGGTCTGGAAAAGTTTATATGACTAAAGCTGGATTATTCGATGATTTGGATGTTGCTCTTCATTGGCATCCTTCTTCAATAAATGCTGCAAGTCCAAAACCTGCTTTGGCTAACAAATCAGCCAAATTTAGGTTTTATGGAGTTTCTGCTCATGCTGCTGCTGCTCCAGAAAAAGGAAGGTCTGCACTTGATGCAATTGAAGCAATGAATTCTATGGTGAATATGATGCGTGAACATGTTGATCAGAGCACAAGGATCCATTATGTAATTACTAGAGGAGGAGAGGCTCCAAATGTAGTCCCCGCTTTTGCAGAAGTTTACTATTATTCAAGACATACAAAAAGAGATGAGGTTATTAAGGTTTTTGATCGTATTGTAAATGCTGCTAAAGGAGCTGCTTTAGGAACGGGGACAACAATGGATTATGAAATGATTGGAGGAACACACGAGCTTCTTCACATTGAATCTTTACAAAAACAAGTTCATGAAAGTATTCAAAATGTTATTCATGATTTAAACGCTACAAGAGTAGTTTTACCATCAGATCCAATTACATCAAATGGGTCAGG